>Ga0154910_11_pt1 | contig 106248 bp, 100 predicted proteins | sample RifCSPhighO2_01_FD_105879 | JGI IMG/M metagenome (GOLD analysis project Ga0154910, IMG submission 105879) | Alphaproteobacteria bacterium RIFCSPHIGHO2_01_FULL_41_14 | reverse complement strand
GCATCAATCTGGTCATACGCCTTATAAACCGCTCCGCCTGTCTCTGCCAGTATCTTTGTGATCGCTGCTGTTAAACTCGTCTTCCCATGATCAACGTGCCCGATCGTCCCGATATTACAATGCGGCTTCTTCCTCTCAAATCTCTCTTTTGCCATCTTCTTCTCTCTCTCTTCCTTTAATCTACGATTCAGCCCTTGACAGGACTCTCTAACCCTTCACCCTAAGCACTCCCATTTTGGGCATGCTGCAAAATTTGGAGCGGGTGATGGGGATCGAACCCACACAGCCAGCTTGGAAGGCTGGAATTCTACCATTGAACTACACCCGCAATTTTTAAGTGGTGGAGGGAGCAGGGTTCGAACCTGCGTACGCATTCGCGGGCAGATTTACAGTCTGCTGCCTTTAACCACTCGGCCATCCCTCCGGCCTATAAACCTAAAGCCATCGAACATGAACCTCAAGTACCTGTTCCACCCTAACGGAAATAGGTTATTTCCTGACAATTGTCAACTGAAATTCATCGAAACCTTTATTTTCCAAAGAAGCTTAGGAGGGTGTCAATAATATGGTCTTGCACCCCAGAATCCAGATATCCATGCATGGGCAGACTCAAGACTTCTTTGGACAGATGATCCGTTTCGGGCAGAGACCGCCCCAACAGCCCTGCTGCATAAAAAGGCTGCACATGGAGCGGCTTTTTATAATAAATGACGGAAGGAATGCCTTTTTCTTTGAGGAACGCCTGCAACTCGTCTCTCTGGGGAGTCTGAACGGTGTATTGAGCCCAAACGGAAGAACATCCCTCTTTTATCTTAGGCACTTTGCAAACAGCGGATAATTTCTCTCCATATCTTTTTGCCACACGATTTCTATGGGCAATTTCTTTAGGGAATACTTTCAATTTTTCAATTAGAATGGCGGCCTGCAACGTATCCAGGCGCCCTGTTAACCCCAATCCACTGGCCTCATACGGCACTGGACCTTGCCCATGCACGCGAATTTCCTTTAATTTTTCAGCAAGAGTCTTGTCTTCCGTAAAAATGGCACCCCCATCCCCATATCCTCCCAGCGGTTTTGCTGGGAAAAAACTGGTGGTCGCCGCAATGCCATGCTTCACCGTATGTTTCCCTTTGTATATCGCTCCCATGCTCTGAGCCGCGTCCACCAGCGTCCATAAACCATAGCGTTTGGCCACCTTTTCAATCTCGTCATGGGGAGCCGGATGGCCAAACAAATCAACGGAAATAATCCCTTTCAAGGCAACGCCTTTCCTTTTCGCAAACAGGATGGTTTCTTCTAAATGGAGAGGGCATAGAGTGAACGTGAGAGGATCCACATCCACAAATACAGGAAGCGCCCCGCGGAGCGCCACCACCTCAGCGGTCGCAATAAAGGTAAAGGACGGCACCAAGACCGCATCCCCTGGTTTTACATCCAACGCCATCAGCACCATGGTCAAGGCATCGGTTCCGTTCGAGCATCCTAAGACATGGGACGCCCCCGTATAATCTCTTAAGTCTTGTTCAAAGAGTTGGCACTCTGGCCCCAAAATGTATTGCCCATGATCCAAAACCCGCGCGAGCGCGCGATCGAGCGCTGGGCGAATATGGGCTTGCTGTGCCGCCAGGTCAATAAAAGGGATGGGATCTTGTCGCTTTGTATTCATGACTCGCTTCTTTCACTATGGTGCGTCCGAGGGGATTCGAACCTCTGACCTTTGCCTCCGGAGGGCAACGCTCTATCCAGCTGAGCTACGGACGCCTGATTTTATAGCTGACCCTTTTAAATAGTTGAGCCACTAATTTTTATCTTAGTGAAAATATAGCAAAAACAGATTGGTTTTCGACAAAACTTCTGTCAAAAGGGTGCAATTAATATTTCAAATTGTAACCCATTATCTTTGCAAAAATAGGAACAGTCTCTGGAAATGTAAACAAAAAAGTTATCTTGCACTCAGAATAGAGGCCCTTTATCATCAAGACCGTATGATGAAAAAGCTCTCTCAACTTATGGTCACGGTCTTCGGCATTGGGTATCTGCCCGCGGCGCCAGGCACGTTTGGCTCTCTCTTTGGGTTAGGGCTGGGGGGAGGCCTCCTTACCTTCTGCCCCCAGATCAGCCTGTGGATTGCTATTTTCATCGTTTTAGCTTTGGGGGTGTTCTTTATTCCAGTCTACCTCAAGGCCCATCCTGGTAAAAAAGACCCGAGCGAAATCGTCATCGATGAAGTCTTGGGCCAATTGGTAGCCCTCATCCTCTGCCACACCCTGTTTCAGATGGTGTGCGCGTTTGTGTTCTTCCGTGTGTTTGATATTTGGAAACCCTGGCCTGTCTCGTGGGCTGATGGCTTAGGCGGAGGCCTTACCAAAGACACCACCGGGATTCTGCTCGATGATGTGCTGGCGGGCCTATTGGTGCTAGCAGGGGTATGGGTATTGTTTTAGTGAGGTTTCTTTTTTTTCTCTTTTAGGTAGGCTCTATATTTTAGGATGCCAATCACACCCAAAATCAAGAATCCAAAGCCTCCAGCCAAGTAGATTTTATACCGATCAAAGTCTTGCAAGATCACATCGAGTGCCATGGCAAAGGTAAACCCAAGATAGGCAATGACGATGGCCCAAATGGCCGCAGAAATAGAAACCAAGAGACTATACCGCTGCCACGCCACCTTGCTATGCCCAACGATTAAAGGAGTGAGCGTCCGTATTCCATACACAAACCGAAAGCTCATGATAAATAGATTGTCATATTTATGAATCAGATCGCTGATCTTTGAAATGCGACTGTGCCATGAAGGAGAATAATTGATCAACTTTTTTCCAAAGACGCGCCCTGCAAAAAAAAGAAGATGGTCATGCAACACGGCCCCCAGAAACGCGATAAACATAACCCAATGCACATTCATATACCCATGATACGCAGACCCACCTGCTAACAAAAGAACCATCTCGCCTTCTAGTAACGCCCCCAGAATGACGATCCAATACTTATATTCATGGAGCAAATTCAGCCAAAAATCGGCTTCAACAAGATGCTGGAGGGAATGAACCCCCTCCCCGAGTCCTGCCATCAGAGAAGAAAGCCATTCCACCATTAATTAGCCTTGTATCGCAACGGTAAAAGGCTCTTTTTTCTCCACAGCAGCAGACCCAGGCAACATCCCCAAAGCATTGAGATAGAGATCGAGCATCTCCTCTTGTTCCTGACGGTCATCCGTATCCATTTTCCTGAGCTTGACCACTTGGCGCAATGTTTTTGCATCATATCCATTGCCCCGCGCTTCGGCGTACACATCTTTAATGTCTTCGGCTATGGCTGCCTTTTCTTGTTCTAATCTTTCAATCCGCTCCACAATCGACTTCAATTGATCGGCGGAGACTCCGGCAACATACGTCATGAGATCTCCTTTTTTCATGTCTTGTTATGGAGGGTTTTTGGGTAAGTTGTCAATTCCTCCTCAAAAACAAAAGAATTAAGAAAGAAAAATCTACTTATTTCTTTTTTTGTTTTTTGATCTTGGAGGAGATATTCCCCATACTTTCAGAAGAAGGTTCAGATTCTTTCCTCTTCCGCAGATTATGAGAAAGAGAAGTCATTTCTTCCCTTAAGGGTGCTGCCTCCCGTTGAAAGGTGCGCGTTCGAAAAGCTGGGAAATCTACATTTATTTGGAATCCGTTTGCGCTGATCCACTCTTGTATGGCCCTTTCTTTTTCTTGGGAAATTCTCGTTGCACAATTTCCACTCCTGATTGTTCCCCCATACGTATGGATAGCACGAACGCACTTGTGTCTATCTATAAGAGGACCTCCACTATGGCCTGGAGAGCTATTAATAAAATGAAACACTTGTTCTGGCGTCACATCAATAACGGGTCCTGAGGCATGATACATCTCTCCACTCGCACTCACCGCCATGCCATCTCTTAATACCGAAGAAGGATATCCTACAAGATCTAATACTTGCGTCTTTAAGTGTTCATCCGGTAAAAATCCGTAGGAAGCCCAGCCCACCTCTCGACCAATATGTTGACTCAAAATAACGATTCCAAGATCATGTTTTTGATAGTCTTCCCCTGCGCTTGAAATGAACCCTGGATCTACAACAAAGAATGTGGATGCAACTGCATGAGGAAAAGTGTAAGGATCTGATCGGGCCGGATGAAAAGTAATTTGACTATAAGCAGAGTTAAGATGTCTACACCATAAGTTATGACCTGCTGTTAAGACTATATTTGGCGCAATAAGCACCCCACTTCCCACATAACGTCTCGATATACCCCCATCGGGGCCAAAGAGTGATGTTTCTAGAAGACCTACACATCCCCATCCAGCATTCAGAGGATTTGGAACAAAAGTCGGCTCTCTACTTGTAACCCAACATTCAGGAACCCAAGAAAAATGTCGAAGTCTGAGAAAAGGTCCCGCGTTGTCGTCTAAGGGGTGATTATGCTGGGCTCTCTCTTCTGTTTCTGGCAAGAACAATGATCTTCGTAATGCTTCTTCCTTTCTCTTCTGTCTCGAGGAAAGAGGGGCAGACGCAAATACCCAACCTGTTGATGACTCAGAGAGGGGAAGATTTTTTTTGACAAAATTTAGGTCAAGTTCCGCCTGACTGCCATCACTCCAGTAAGGGAGACCCACCAGAGGGTCATACTGTAAACGGGTGTTTGGCCCCGGCCCCCATTCTTCTCCCCCAGGCGCCGTATGTCCATGGGTTCCCCCCATGAGAAATCCACTGATAACGACTAAAAAGAATTTGAAAAACTTCATCGAAACTCCCTACTTTCTGCTTTTTATTAATTGTATTCTGAAATGAGAAAAGAAGTCAACGAGATCTCTTATAAGCAAGAGGCACCCGACATGATTAAAGAAGCGTAAAAAGGGTTGCCTTTTCGGGGAGATTCGAAGAATCGACGTGGCAATCCATCTTATAAAATCTTTCCACAGTCGAAATATTGCCCGAATGATACTCAAAAAAGATGGATCACCCCAAAAATTCTCACGAATTTTCTCGTGATGACGAGGGGAGGAAATTGAAAATTCCCTCTTTATCAAACTATGTGGGATGGTAAGCTCAGTAAATAGGGATTATTTAACCTTAAACTTCTTTTTGGAGTTGGAGACAGGGAAACATATGACCCCAGCTTCAGTCTGAATTGTCTTAATCTTCATAACATCTCCAGAACTTATTGGCCCTGAGTTTCCTCGGAAAGGAAGTCCATCTTCGTTTACCCACCAAGAATTTGCTCCATCTTCATGGAGAAGATACACCAATGGATCTATTCTCGGTGCAGAAGAGGGGGGTGCTTCAAGAGGAACCAGAGGAACAGTAGCCGCCCGCTTCCGTCCCGGTTTTCGTGCGTCTACGGCGTCATCAACAGAAGACCAGCCACTCCCAAAGGTTGCGAACACCCCTATAAATACAAACCCAACAAAACTTTTCGTTCTAAACATAATTATCCTCCAATTTTTCCGTTTTAAATCAGTATTTACAATCAGATTCATCGTATATGGTCTTTTTACAAAAATCAAATTAGAAATCTAAATCCACCACTACATCTATACCATTAATTCCATCTCGTAAAGGATAGGCATAAAATCATTTTTTTTGAAATTAGAAAAACAGAACACTTTTCCCTTGGACAATTTTTCCAGGACTTTTTTCTGCTGTTGAACCACTTCTTCCTCCACAAGGTCAGTCTTGCTCAGGGCAACGATTTCAGGCTTGTCAATGAGCCCGCCCCCATACTCTTTCAATTCATGGCGAATGAGTTTATACGTTGCCCCCACATCTTCTTGATCAGCCGCAATCAAATGAAGCAACACTTTGCATCGTTCCACATGGCCTAGAAATCGTGTTCCCAATCCGATCCCTTGATGCGCCCCCTCAATAAGCCCCGGCAAATCCGCGATCACAAATTCGGTGCCCCCCACATAAGCCACCCCCAACTGGGGATGCAGCGTCGTAAACGGATAATCTGCGATTTTGGGGCGTGCTGCAGTGACTGCTTTGAGAAAAGTTGATTTCCCCGCATTGGGCAATCCTATTAGCCCCACATCCGCAATGAGTTTAAGGCGTAGCCAAAGCCACATCTCTTCCCCCTCTTGGCCAGGGTTCGCATGACGGGGCGCTTGGTTCGTGGACGACTTAAAGTAGGCATTGCCAAACCCCCCATTCCCTCCGCGCGCCAGCAAAAATTCTTTACCTTCGTGATCCATATCCACGATCAATGTTTTTTTGTCTTCCGCCAATACTTGGGTGCCCACCGGTACTTTTAGGATAAGCGTGTCTCCCGCCTTCCCAGAACGATTTTTTCCCATACCCCCTTGGCCCGATTCTGCCTTAAAATGCTGCAAATATCGAAAGTCGATTAATGTATTCAGATTAGAAACGGCCACTAGTTTGATAGCGCCACCTCTGCCACCATCTCCCCCATCAGGGCCACCGAATTCCACAAACTTTTCGCGACGGAAACTAACGGCGCCATTCCCGCCGTTCCCAGACTTGATATAAATTTTGGCTTCATCTAAAAATCTCATTCCATCTCCTAAGGCAGAATCCTTACCATATAAACGACATAAAAGGAACCGATCGTTTTAGAGACAAATAAAACCGTGCGGTTTAAAGAAATGAGCCGTTTTTCTAATCATGATTGAAAAATAAACCCGATCGGTAAAATTTAATCCCGTACGTATTTAAAATCTTAAAAATACACCCGAACGGGAGTTTTTCATTTCATTTGGGTTAAATGTGATAATATAATCCCGAGAGGATTGATTATGATTCACAAAATGTATGATACAAAAGCACTTGGCAATCTTATTCGGGAAACTCTCGAAAATCTCAGAACCTAACACAGACGCAACTATCTTCCCTATGCGGTGTGGGTGTTCGCTTCATTTCTGAAGTGGAAAAAGGGAAATCTAGCAGCCAGATTGGAAAAATTTTAATTGTCATAAAGATGCTAGGACTTGAAGTGGTCATAGCTAAACGTGGAGAACTTGCCTCATGAGCCGTATCTTAGACGTTTACTTCCATGAAATGTTTGTCGGCAAGCTTATACAGAATCTTTCTGGCAATTTGTCTTTTCAGTACGATGAAGAATACATAAACCTTAAAGCAGTTCCTGCCATTTCTATCTCCATGCCATTAAGGAGAGAAATTAATGTGATCTCTAAAAGATCAAAACGCGTTCAAGACATGTAGGGTATTTCTCTGTCAGAACGGAAAAAGAATAGAAGGAATTGTGCTTCCCCTCTTATGAAACAATGCCACCTCTTACACAATAGGTTTAATATATCTTTTGCGTTTTTCAGAGATTAGAATAATAAAGAGATATAAGGGAGATGTAAAATTAATAGGAGATAGTAGTTGTCCATGTTGTATGAAAAAAAGAAAGAAAAATCTCTAACAGCTAATAAGATTCACCATATTCTAATTTTAGGAGCAGGTGGGCAGCTAGGAACAAATCTAGTAAAATCTAAATGGCCTCAAGAATATTCTCTTAAAGGATTAAGTCACGAACAGCTTGATATTACAGATAGAGATTCTCTAGAAAAAGAAATTCAAAGTCAGCGCTGGAGTTTTGTTATCAATGCCACCGGCTATGTAAAAGTTGACAAAGCCGAGCAAGCTGGGCAAGAGCCATATCTAGTAAATGGTCTTGGTATTTTATGGTTAGCGACGATATGTAAAAAACATAATATCCCTGTTTTCCACTATTCAACGGATTATGTTTTTGATGGCAGTAAAAATACTCCGTATGTCGAATCTGATACGTTTAATCCTTTAAATACATATGGTCTTAGTAAATTATTTGGAGAACTTGCTCTAAAATCTGTGTTGGATAAACATATTATTTTAAGAAGTTCGTGGGTTTATGGGGTATATGGGCGTAACTTTGTCAAAACTGTTTTACAAAAGGCACGGGCCGAAGAAGATATTTTTGTGGTAAATGATCAAAAGGGTACCCCAACATGCGCCGAAGATATTGTCGAAGTCACAAAAGAGATTATTTTCTCTCAACTTGGCCAATGTAGTGAAGAAAAATGGGGAACCTATCATTATGCAGGGTTAGGGGAAACCACCTGGTATGAATATGCAAATTATATCTTGAACATTGCTTATCAAGATTTGAAAAAACCCGTATCAAAAATTATTCCAATAACGACAGAAACCCAAAGAAGAAATAGCCCTAATATTACTTTGAGGCCTAAGTATAGTGCCCTATGCTCTTCTTTAATAAAAAACACTTTTTCTGTCAAAGAAAGGTCTTGGAAGGATGGGGTGAAGAAAGTAGTTGAGCAATTAAGCACACTCTAAAACACTATTTTTTCCTGAATGGATTAGGTTATTGATGTTTTTTATAAGATTATAAATGACGTTCCGCTTCTGCCACGGGATGGAGCCGCGCCACAAACTCTTTATACGCTTGGAGGCCTGGCTCGAGAGGGAATTCTCTGATTCTTTTTTTTCCCAGAACAATATAAAGCATGCGCCGTGTGGTCCGATCCCCCAAATAAAGAACCTGACCTCGGCCCTCTAAAGGCTCGGCCAATCCCACATCCGTCACTTTCTGAAGGGAAAACTGTTCCTGCCCTAGCGAGATGGGATGATGATATTTGGTATGGGCATAAAAAATCCGAATGGCGGGAGGGTTACTTTGAACCACATAAATAAGCGGACGTCCTTCTTTTGTAGCAACTTGGACATGCCAAACTTTTGTCTTCTGTTTCAGGTTTTTTTTTGTCTGGACCGTTTCCCATTTTAGGGCACTGAAGGAAGGCAGAGAATAAAAAGAAAGGCTCATCACAACAAGGGTTAATAAGATATTCATTTTTATTTTCCAATATTCCCTTATGCTAGCCGTTTCCAGAAGAAGACACAATTTTTTTCTTTTGGCTAAGGGGGTGACATTGCTGAATAACATCCTGTAATTTTTTATGCATCACATGCGTATAGATTTGAGTGGTAGAAATATCCGCATGACCCAGCATGTTCTGCACGCTCAGCAAATCAGCCCCCCCATTCAAAAGATGGGTAGCAAAGGCATGGCGGATCACATGGGGAGATACTTTCTCAGGATCAAGTCCTGCCTGGAGAGCTAAGTCTTTCAAAAGTTGGCCAAACCGTTGTCGCGTTACATGACCCGACTTTCCATAGGACGGAAACAACCATCTGGATGCCCCCCATGGGGGCATAAACGCTGAACGCACCTTCAAATATTTTTCCAGCGCTTTAATGGCATAAGAACTTAAGGGGACAAGCCGTTCTTTCCCCCCTTTTCCTTTTACAATCAACGTTTCTTCTGCCCGAAGGACCGAGTTGTGCTCTAAAGAAATAAGCTCGGACACGCGTAACCCCGAGGCATAGAGAACTTCTAACAAAGCCTCTAGCCTCTCACCTTCAGGGGAGGAGTCTTCTGCCACCGTTTCGAGCAGTCTCGTGATCTCTGCCTCCGTTAAAATCTTGGGCAAAGGCTTGGTTTTTTTAGGACGGGCTAAAAGAGAGGTGGGATCTTCCTGAGCGATTTCTTCTGTGAGTAAAAATTGAAAGAATTGCTTGAGAGCAGAGAGATGTCTTGAAATGGAAGAACTGGTCATCCCCCGGTCATATAAAGACGTCAAATATTCCCTTAAGACACTGGGCTCTGCTTGTTCCAGAACAAGATTCCTTGTTTTCAGGAAGGCAGCGCAATCCGCTAAATCTCGACGATAAGATTCGAGGGTGTTCAAGGCACTTCCCCTTTCGGAGGCAAGCATCTCAATAAACTGGTCAATGTAGAAAGACACCTAGTACTCCTATCTATGACGCGATCCCAGCATAGACCCCAACGGCTCGCCTCCCAATAAATGCATATGGAAATGGGGAACTTCTTGGTTGGCGTCTCGCCCATGATTGGCAATCAACCGATATCCCGACCTCTCAACACCTGCTTTTTTCGCAATGAGTCCCACCGCACGGAAAAATCCTGCCAGCTCTTCGGGCGATGCCTTGAGAGAAAAGTCATGGAAAGAGACATAAGACCCTTTCGGAATGATCAGCAGGTGAACCGATGTTAAGGGGTTGATATCAGGGAAACTGAGGACAAACTCATCCTCATAAAATTTCTTACACGGAATCTTGTTCTCAAGAATTTTGGCAAAAATGTTATCTGCGTTATAGATCATGTGGTTTTATCCTGTCCATTTCCGTTACGACGGTGTTCTTTAATCGCCTGGATCATGGCCTCGGCAATGGCAATTTTATAATCAATAGCCCGTCTTTCATCTTCTATGGTGACCCCTGCTAAATCATTGTGATAGCGCTCTAAATCCTCTGCCAAAACCAAGGGATCAAGCTCATCTAGAAGGGTAAATGTTTCGGTGAAGATCTGACACCCTTCCTGGTCTATTGACGCGAGCCCGCCCCACACAAAGTAATGGCGCCAGAGCCCCCCCTTCTTATGGAGAGAAACAATCCCCGACCTTAGCTTCACCGCTAAGGGCGCATGGCGAGGTAAAACGCCAATTTTACCCTCAATCCCCGGCAACACCACCATGGACAGCCCCTCCAAGGCTTGGGAATGAAAGGGTGTTGCAAACGTACAGGCATAGCTATAAGGGATCATGGATCAAGTATAAGAAATTTTGTCACAGAAACCAAGAAGGGATCTCGGAAAAAAGGAAATCATTTGATGCTCTTAAATGTCTAGATCATTTTGGCGTCGTTGAAAGACGTTTTTTACTGAGCTGGAGCCTCAAGCCCTCTTGTCTTTTCCGCAATACGAGCTTTCTTACCTTTTAGATTTCTGAGGTAATAAAGTTTTGCCCGACGCACAGAACCCTGACGCACCACTTCGATGGTGATTTTTGGAGAGTACAGAGGGAATACACGTTCAACCCCTTCCCCATAAGAAATTTTCCGGACGGTAAAGGCAGAGTTCAGGCTCGCATTTTTCCGCGCGATACAAACGCCTTCAAAGGCCTGTACACGCTCTCTGTTCCCTTCAACAACCTTTACGTTTACTTTTAAAGTGTCTCCCGGCGCAAACTCAGGAATAGATTTCCCGGCTGTAAGCTTCTCGATCTGCTCTTTTTCAATTTGTTCTAAAATGTTCATCGTAAACTCAACTTTTCTTTTCTAAATGTCTTTTCCACAAATCGGGACGGCGCTTTTTGGTTATTTCACGCGACTGTTCCTGGCGCCACTCATTTATTTTTTCGTGATGACCAGATAATAATACTTCCGGAACCTGCATTCCCTTCCACTCTCTGGGTCGAGTATAGTGTGGATATTCCAAAAGATCGTCTTCAAAACTTTCTTGGACGGAAGACTGCTCATTCCCTATGACACCGGGCAAGAGACGCACACAGGCATCAATAAAAACAAACGAGGCAATCTCTCCTCCAGACAAAATAAAATCTCCAACACTGACTTCTTGGATGTTTCTTGACTGGATAACCCTCTCATCAATACCCTCATATCGCCCACAAATCAAGCCTATTCTGGGTAAAGATGCAAATTTCTTTACCATGCTTTGCGTTAAAGTACAACCCCTAGGGCTCAGATATATCAACGGGATGGGTTCAGAAAGAGACTCAATGGCTGCATCGAGCACATCTGGACGCATTACCATGCCTGGGCCTCCACCAAATCCCACATCGTCCACCGCTTGATGATTGCCTGTGGCAAACGAGCGAATATTGACGGTATCAAACGTCCAGTGTTTCCCGAGAGCCCTGCCCGTCACCGAGTACCCCAAGGGCCCAGGGAACATTTCTGGAAATAAAGTAAAAATAGTGGGGTGCCAGATCATTCTTCGTATAAGTCCGTTAAGTATTGGTCTTTGATCACCATGTGGGAATCCAGATCAATAAAGGGCACAGAGGCATCTTGAAAAGGCACGAGAACACTACGACAGGTCACAGGATCAAAAACTTCTAGAACCGTTCCTGCTCCATAATCATCCACATATTTAATCACGCCCACTACTGTACCGCTCTCATTTTGAACAGGAAGCCCCATTAAATCTGTATGGTAATAAGTATCAGCGTCTACCGCCGGCAACTGATCTCGTCTGACGTAAAGTTTTTCACCCCGCAACTTGAGAGCCTGATCTCTATCTTTGATGGTGGGAGTAGAGGCAATCACAGCATTGGCAAGCGAACGAATAACTTTTAAAGAAAATTCTGACCCATCTTCAAAGAAAAGAGGGGAATAGATGCCGATATCGCTGGGGGTATCTAAGTATACTCGGATCTTTAACTCTCCCCGAATGCCCTGGGCACCCGAGATGCTGGCAACACAAACCTTGTTGTTTTTTTTAGGCTCTGACATGGATGTGACGCTCCCTAAGACCAAGCTTCTTTGCTGGCTAGAAAAAAAGAGACTTAAGCAGAGGGCTCTTCTGAAGCGTCAGGTGTTGATTCTTCTTCAGACGTCTCGGTCACCGCTGGAGCTTCTTCTGATACAACATCAGCTTCTACCTCGGTGATCACATCTTCCGCTTGAACAACGGGCGCTTCTTCTGCAACGACGTCAATCACCGCTTCTTCTACTAGAACTTCTGGTTCTGCTTGAGGTTGGGCGGCGAGCTCTGCTGCTGCCTGCTGCTTCTTTATGTCAACGGCTATCCGTTCTTGAGCTTTTTTCTTCGGTTGATTCTTTTTCGTTTGCTCAAACCGTTCTTGCGCTTTTTCAATTCCAAGCTTGGCTAAATAACGGTTCACGCGATCAGAAGATTGAGCCCCCACCGAAAGCCAATACCGAACACGCTCTTCATTCACGGCGAACCTTTGGGGATGATCATTGCTTAAAAGAGGATCATGCATCCCCAATTTCTCAATAAACTTTCCATCCCGTGGGTTTCTTGAATCAGTCACAACCACACGATAAACGGGTCGTTTCTTTGAACCACCCCGTGCCATACGAATCTTTAATGCCATTTTTTCCTTCTTCCTTAATTAGCCAAACAGTCCCTTAAGACCATTTTTCAAAAGACCTTTTTTATTCAACTTGGTCATGCGCTTCATCATTTTTGACATGCCATCAAACTGCTTTAAAAGGCGATTAACATCCTGAACAGTCGCCCCAGAACCAAGCGCAATCCTGCGTCTTCTGGACGCGTTGATCAATTGAACATAACGCCGCTCCTTTGGGGTCATGGAACGAATAATGGCGATCTGCCGTTTAATCATTCTATCATCGAACCCAGCTTGGGACACCTTGCCTTGGAGCTGTCCCATACCGGGCAGCATCTTTAAAAGCATCCCCATGCCCCCCATTTTTACCATCTGGTTTAATTGGGTAGCCATATCATTCAGGTCAAACGAACCCTTCTCGATCCTCCTGTTTAGCCTGTCTGATTCTTCTTTGTCAATAGTTTCCATCGCTTTTTCTACAAGACTAACCACATCTCCTTGTCCAAGGAGGCGTCCTGCAATGCGATCCGGATGAAAAACTTCCAATTGGTCAAGTTTTTCCCCCACCCCCATAAACTTGATGGGTTTACCTGTGACATGGCTGATGGAGAGTGCCGCGCCTCCCCGCGCGTCCCCGTCTAACCGCGTTAAAATCATCCCTGTTAAGTCTAAATTTTCCTGAAAAGATTGGGCCACCCGCACGGCATCCTGCCCCATCATGGCATCCACAACCAACAAAATTTCTGCGGGAGAGCTTATGGACGCCAGCTGTTTTAACTCTTTCATCAACGGGGCATCCACATGCAATCGGCCCGCTGTATCCAGAAGAACGACGTCAAATCCCCCCAATTTCGCCTCGGATAACGCCCGTTTTGTGATGGCCTCGGGGGCTTCTTTCGGGTTGATGGGCAAGCTTTCGATCCCAAGGTTCGTCGCCAGGACTTCCAATTGATGCTGGGCTGCAGGTCGATAGACATCGAGAGACGCCACCAAAACCTTTTTCTTTAGCTTTTCCTTCAGATACTTCGCGAGCTTGCCTGTAGTGGTTGTTTTGCCTGACCCTTGCAACCCCACCAGCAGGATCACTGCCGGAGGCTTGACCGCAAAATTGAGCCCTGTCTCGCCCTGTCCCAATATGGAAACAAGCTCGTCGTGCACAATCTTAACCACCATTTGTCCGGGGGTGACGCTCGACAAAACCTCTGTGCCAACGGCTTTTTCTTTGATTCTTTGGATAAAATCTTTCACCACCGGCAAGGCCACATCAGCCTCCAGCAGGGCGATGCGCATCTCTCTAAGCGCCACCCCCACATCTTCTTCTCTGAGAGCACCCTTCTTCTGAAGAGACCCAAAAATTTTAATTAATTTATCCGAAAGATTTTCAAACATTATTCTATAGCTGGTTCCTTATAAATTGAATACATCGTCACATCGTCTCTTGCGTAGTTAGCACGCGGCGTTCCTCGTTCCTCGTCTCACTTTAAAGGATCTCAGCTATACTATTGTTCCTTTTTCGAAAACGATCTCTCCTGTTTTCGGGGCTGTATAGCGGATGGATTTTTTATCTGTACCGCGATGACTTCCGTCACAAAAGGGATAGGACGCACTTTTTTCACACGAGCATAAACAATAGGTCACTCCTTTTTCCACCGAGATTTTCATTTTTCCTTTAAATACTCCCAAATATTGCCAAAAATATTCTTTGTCTGGAAAGAAACTTACCCTATAGTGACGGCATGATTCAAGATTTTTATATTTTGTCCTCAGCGCGTCAAGCACCAAAATCTCTTGTGGTCATCCTCCATGGGTATGGGGCAGATGGAAAAAATCTCCTCTTCATGGCTCACTATTGGAAGAATCTCCTTAAAAACACGCTCTTTATCCTCCCCACTGCCCCGTTCCCCCTTCACCACTCGATCAATGAGGGGTATCAGTGGTTTGATATTGGAGATCTGGAGCCTTCTTACCTGGAGAAAGGCTCCCAAGAAGCAGCCCCGTTCCTGCGAGATTTTATTACCAAGATCCAAACTGCTTATAAAATTTCTGGAAAAAAAACAGTTCTTGCCGGCTTTTCCCAAGGCAGCATGATGGCGCTGGCCACCGGACTGCTCTATGAAAACCTGTGCCAGGGGATCCTCTCTTATTCGGGAGGGCTTTTCCTCGCAGCAGAGCGCCTAAGCCCCGCCTCTGCCCAGATTGATGTCTGTCTTATCCATGGGAGAGACGATTCTGTGGTGCCTTACACGGCCTCAACAGAGACCCGAGACTTTCTGGTAGGAAAAGTCCACACAGTCACTTTGCACAGCCTGTCAAATTTAGGCCACGAAATCAGTGAAACGGGTCTTCAGCAAGGGGCGGAGTTTATCAGCTCTCTAAACGCCTGAACCCCCTTCCATAAAAAAAGCCCCCAAGATGGGAGGCTTTTTTTTCAAAAGAATAATCCTTTTTGGATTTATGCGCCCCTTGGTGCTTTCGAAGACAGCAAATCAAACTTGTCAGGCTTTCCGTCCACGGTAAAGACTTGAAGACCGGACCGTTTAACGACGCCTTGTAAATATTCGAACAATGCTTTTTGGAAATACATACCCTTAAGCTGAGATTTAACTTCATCAAAGGTTGGCGGCGTCGCGGGTCGTGAGTCCCCTCTATACACGATAATAAACTTCCCGCCCTTTGAAATAATGTTGCGACTATGCGCATTGCTTTTCAAGATCTTGAAAGCTTTTCCAATGTCTGGACCCAATACCTGGTCTATGGCTGGTGCCAACAAGAACCCAAGACGTCCTCCTTGAGCCGATGTATTGGGCTCTTGAGAATATTTCTTGGCCACTTCTCCAAAGTTCTTGCCGGCATTCAGCTCTTGCATCGCTTTATCAGCGTCAGCTTTGGAATTGCAGACGATAATGCTGACTTCAGACTCTTTTTGGCCCTTGAATTTTTTTACAAGCTCTTCGTAAAGAGGCATTAATTTGGCATCCGTAATTTCCTTTTCAGCCGCTCTTTTTAAGAACACCTGCATTTCAATTGATTTGATGGCCTCTTGCTTGAGCTTGATGACTTCTGGATCGTTTGAAAGGTTCGCTTTGTTTTTTTCAGTTTCCAAAACAGCTTCCATCACCTTCTGATCTCTCAAAGGTTTGAACACTTTCTCAAACGGCATGGCCTTAATCTGGTCTGGCGCTGTTGCTTGAAACTTTTTGAGATCACTTACTTTTAAAGATCCCCCATTAAACTTTGCGACCACAGCATCACCTGCATCAGCTAAAACATTGACCGAGAGGAAAGCTGCAAAAACAAGGGAAGAAACTATATGTACACGCTTCATAGAAAAAAACTCCTTAATTAGTAATATAATGGAAAGGATAATGCCTGAAATCTTAAAGAATCTCAAGAATTATTTAACTCTCGCGCGACATCACAAAAGTGGCAAAATTCCTTAGGAATTCTTTCTCCATTGTTTCAGGCAACCCTTCCAAACAACGAAGCGCTCTTGAAATATACGGCGCGATACGCGATAAAATTTCATTTTCAATTTTGTATTTTCTCATCGCCCTTTTCAGAAAAGAAAAATCTTCTTCTGTCAACGCCCCCAGATTGAAAATCTCTTGAATACGGTTTTTTTCTTCGCTTGTCACTTGTTCGAGCAATAAGATCATGGGCAGCGTCACGTTTTTCTCTTGAAAATCTTGGCCCAAATTCTTGCCCACTTTGGATTTTTGCAACCCATAGTCCAGCAGATCATCCACTATTTGAAAGACCATTCCAAAGTTGTACCCATACTCTTTGATCAGATCTTTGTCTCTCTCTGAGGCGTTCGCAATCACGGCCCCCACCTGACAACAGGATTCAAACAACCTGGCTGTCTTTGATTCAATGATTTGGAAGTATTGTTTTTCAGAGAGGTCTAGATTTCCCACCGTTCCCAGCTGCATAATCTCCCCCTCCGCAATGGTGGTGGCTGTTCTTGAGAGGACTTTCAGAATCTCTAAGGACCCATCTTCTGTGACCAGCTCGAAGGCACGACAAAACAAAAAGTCTCCCACTAAGATGCTGGCTTGATCGCCCCAAATAGCATTGGCAGACGGGCGTCCTCGACGCTGCGTGCTGCGGTCCACCACATCATCATGAAGCAAGGTGGCCGTATGAATAAATTCGATGCAGGCGGCAACTTTAATGTGGCGTTGACCCTGGTATCCTAAAAGTCGAGCACTTAAAAGGGTGATGAGGGGACGCAATCTTTTGCCTCCCGCTTGGATTAAATACCCCGCCATCCCATTGATCAGAGGAACCCGTAAGGACAGTTTATTCAGAATGAGCATGTTCACTTCTTCAAGGTCTGCATGAAGAAGTTCTTGGGCTTGAGCCAATGAATCAGAAAAACTATTATAAGTATCAACGCGCAACATGTAGAATGCTCATTTAATTTTAGGTTAACTTTATGAATACCAACTTTGACATTACAACAGATTTATTCCTCGGAGGAAAACTAAAAATACAACAATATAAAAAAGGTTTCAAATCTGGCAGTGACGCTGTGTTATTAGCTTCTTTTATTCCTTCTCTCTCCGGGAACATTCTAGAGGTAGGGTGTGGTGTGGGGGTGGCGTCTTTATGTCTAGTTCGACGCCTTTCCGATATCCATATCACTGGCATCGATATTGATGAAACCCTCATCCAATTGGCCACTCGAAATGCCAAGGACAATGGGCTCGACGCGCGGTGCACTTTCCTAACCCAAGATATCACCAAAGACATTCGGGATAAGGGACTTCCCCCCCAAACCTTTGACCATGTCTTTTCCAATCCTCCTTATTTTGATGGGTCCTCCCCCTCCCCTGTCCCGGAAAGGGCTGTGGCCCGCAGCCATACCATCCCTCTGAGAGAATGGGTGGCCTATTGTATCAAAATGGTTAAACCCCGGGGGCGCCTCAGCTTTATTTACCCCACCACCAGTCTACACTCTCTTTTGGGTGCCCTAGAAGGGGTGGGAGACATTCGTTTGCTTCCTCTGTGGCCTTCGGCGGATAAGCCATCCAAGCGCATTCTTGTGTCGGCCCGCAAAGGGGTGAAAGGAGGACTGACCTTAGAACAAGGCCTTGTTCTACATGGCCTGACAGGTGTCTACACCAGAGAGGCGCAACAAATTCTGAAAGAGGGAGAGGGTCTCGCAGATCTTTTCCCGAGCTGAGTTGAAAGAGGACGGTACGTTCTAATGTGCCTTGAAAAAATCTCCGCCCGTCATGGCGTGTGGCACCCCTGTAGTGGTGGGCAAGCTGAGAGGCAACCCCTTGCGAGATCTAACCGCCAGAAACGCCCACGCCTCTGCCTCCATAAAATCACTTGACCATCCCACACTCTCGACATTTTGTACTTGAGCGGGTGTTAGGCCCAGATGATGTTGAAGGCGTTGGACCAGAAACTCATTATGAGCACCGCCCCCCGTTAAAAGCCATTTAAGAGGCGGCTCGGGGAAAAACTCACGCCCCCTTGCAATAGCGATCGCCGCAATTTCTGTGAGCGTCGCCGCCCCATCTTCTAAAGATAGCCCTCTGACTATGTCTTTCGAGTAATCCAATCTATCCAAAGATTTCGGAGGCTTTCGGGAAAAATACGGAGAGTCAAAGAACGTCTTAATGATGTCTTCATGAACGTGGCCCCTCGCCGCCGTCTTTCCAGATTCATCAAAAGCTTGACGGGCTTTTTCTGACATCCAGTCATTGAGCAACCCATTGCCTGGTCCCAGATCAAAGGCAAGGATCTCTCCCTCCTTGCCCAACCAAGTCACATTTGACGTTCCTCCGATGTTAACAATGGTGAGCGGCTTTTCCCTATCTTTCGCCAGCGCTTGATGATAGAGAGACACCAAAGGCGCGCCTTCCCCCCCAGCCATCACATCCTTTTCCCTCATATTCGCCACCACATCGATACCGGTGAGCCTGGCGAGCAAAGCGCCGTCCCCAATTTGCCAGGTGCGAAAGCCCACAGGAAATTTCGAAGGGGGCCTATGCAAAATAGCTTGACCATGAAACCCGATTAAATTGATGAGCCCTTTTAGATATGTAAATTTTTGCACAAATTTGAAGAAAGCGGCCCCATGGAGATCTGTTAACTCTTTTTGAATGGCGAAAATCTTTTGGGACGGTTCTGTGGAGCCGAGAATAGACCGCAGTTTCTCCGTAAATTCTTCTGAGTAGGGAACGAAGAGCCCAGGGCTTCTTTCAAGAATCCGAACACCATCTGTTCGGACGGCCGCCACATCGATACCATCCATGGACGTGCCACTCATCATACCTACAGCCCATTTTGTTCCATCATATTTGTCATTTATTTTATGAAGAAACAAGGGACCCCCTCTACTGGTGGTTTACAGAAGGACTCTCATAAGAAAAATCGGCACCACTGGGAGCAGGGACAAAAGAGATCTCTGTTTTGGGCGCTACAACAAGAGGCTTCAGAGGTTCCACCAGCGCCAACTGCAACACCTGCTCTATGGTCTCAACGGGGATGACTTTGATCTTGCTTTTAATGGACTCTGGCACGTCTTCCAAGTCTTTCATATTTTCGTGGGGAATGAGGACGGTTTCGATCCCGCCACGTTGGGCAGCCAGAAGTTTTTCCTTCAATCCGCCAATGGGTAAGACTTGGCCACGCAGCGAAATCTCCCCTGTCATGGCGACGGACGACAAAACAGGGATGCCCGTTAGAACAGACACCAGGGATGTGGTGATGGTCACCCCGGCGGAGGGACCATCCTTGGGGGTTGCCCCCTCTGGCACATGCACGTGTAAATCGGTGGCCAATAATTCGTCGATGTTGATTCCAAACGCGTCGGCTTTGGATTTAATGTAACTAAAGGAAGCCTGCACAGACTCTTGCATCACTTCCCCCAGTTTCCCGGTGATGGAGATCTTGCCCTTCCCCCGAGACCGTACCGCTTCGATGTATAGCAAATCGCCGCCCACTTCTGTCCACGCCAACCCCGTTGTCACGCCCAGCTGAGGCTTTGCGTTTGACTGGCCGAATTGGAACCGACGCACCCCCAAATATTCTTTTAAGTTTTTGGAGGTAATGGTTAGCTTCTTTTGCGCGTGCGTCATCAAAAAACAAACGGCTTTGCGGGCTAATTTTTGGATAGCTCGCTCAAGATTTCGCACCCCAGACTCGCGGGTGTAATAACGCACAATGTCTTGAACCGCTTCTCTTTTGAGGGCCAACTCTGAAGACTTAAGGCCATTCTCTTTCTTCTGCTTTTCGATTAAATGCCCAAATGCGATTTCAACTTTTTCTTCTTCCGTGTACCCTTCAATGCTGATGATTTCCATACGATCGAGAAGGGGCTTGGGAAGATTCAACGTATTCGCTGTGGCAATGAACGTCACATTGGAAAGATCATAATCCACTTCCAAATAATGATCGCTGAAGTTGGCATTTTGTTGGGGATCCAAAACTTCAAGCAATGCTGACGCTGGATCTCCTCGCCAATCTGTGCCCATCTTATCGATCTCATCGAGCAAGAACACTGGATTGGTTGCCTTCGCCTTTTTCATATTCTGGATGATTTTCCCTGGCATGGATCCAATGTAAGTGCGTCGATGCCCTCGGATCTCGGATTCATCCCTGACCCCTCCCAAAGCAGCCCGCACAAAAGGCCGATTCATCACGGTGGCAATGGATTTCGCCAATGAGGTCTTCCCAACACCTGGGGCCCCCACAAAACAAAGGACTTGTCCTTTTGGTTTGCCCAAACGCTCTTGCACTGCCAGAAACTCAAGAACACGTTCTTTAACTTTTTCGAGCCCATAATGATCCGCATCCAGTTGAGCCTTTGCCTTTTTAAGATTAATTTTCTTCCAGACCACTTTCTTCCAGGGCAGATCCACCATCCATTCCAAATAGTTCCGAATGACGGTAGCTTCAGCCGACATGGGGTTCATCATGCGTAACTTTTTTAACTCAGATTCTGCCTTTTCCAAGGCTTCTTTTGGCATCCCCAATGCCTTTATTTTTTTCTCTAACTGCGTTATCTCGTCTTTGCCGTCTTCATTATATAGTTCTTTTTGAATGGCTTTTAGTTGTTCTTGAAGATAATACTCTCTGTGATTTTTACTCATCTGAGACTTAATACGGTCTCTGATTTTTTCTTCTGTTTTTAACGTATCTGTTTCACGACGCACAAAGAAGAGCAGGATTTCCAAGCGATCTTTGAGAGACGCCGCTTCCAATAAATCTTGGCGCTCTGCAATTGTTAAAGAGAGGTGCACACTAATGGAATCAACAATTTTCTCATAGTCTTCCATACCCAAAAAAGTACTCATAAACTCAGGGGTAATTTTTTTGTTATAGAGGGCATACTCTTCAAATTCTTTGATCAGAATTTTGTCTAGAACATAAAGGGTGTCCTCATCCACCATTTTAGAAACGATGGGCGCAGAATCTCCGCGCAGGTATCCTTCTTTTATTTCGATGGACAAAACACGCGCCCGATATCGTCCTTCCACCAAAACTTTTACGGTGCCGTCAGGCAGATTAACGATCTGGGTTACTTCTCCCACCGTTCCAACCTTATACAAATTTTTTGCAGAGGGTTCATCGACGGAGGAATCTTTTTGAGCCACTAGAAAAATCTTCTTATTCAAAGACATGGCACTTTCGAGCGCTAAAATAGATTTGGACCGGCCCACAAAAAGGGTCGCCACCATCCCTGGAAAGACAACGATGTCTCGCAGGGGCAATAGGGGAAGATTTATTTTTTCAGTCATGTATAACTAACCCTTTATGTCAGGCTATGCTTCTTGTTTTTTGGGGGTGTTTTCTTTTTGTCGAAGCCTGGGAACGATGTTATTATCGACCATCTCTTTCGTAATCACAAGCTTTTCTTCCCCCGATGAATCGGGCAGCTCAAACATGGAGTCTAACAATAGAGATTCTAAAATAGACCTCAGTCCGCGCGCACCCGTCTTTCTCAGAAGAGCTTTTTTGGCAATCATTTTGAGGGCTTCATCCGTGAACTGAAGATCCACATCTTCCATTTCAAACAAAGCCTGGTACTGCTTGATGAGGGCATTTTTGGGTTCTGTTAGAATCCTGATCAATGCATCCATATCCAACTCTTCAAGGGTAGCTAAAACGGGCAACCGACCCACAAACTCAGGGATCAACCCATACTTGGTCAGATCGTCTGGCTCAACTTTTTTCAAAAGCTCTGAGGACTTTCCTGTTTGAACCGTCTTTACCTGTGCGCCAAATCCGATGGAGGAAGAATCTCCTCTCGCTTCAATGATCTTATCCAGCCCCGCAAAGGCCCCCCCGCAAATGAAGAGGATATTGGTGGTGTCAACTTGCAGAAAATCCTGTTGAGGATGTTTACGTCCCCCCTGAGGAGGGACTGAGGCCAACGTGCCTTCCATCATTTTCAAGAGAGCTTGTTGTACGCCTTCCCCTGATACATCGCGTGTGATAGACGGGTTTTCTGACTTGCGGCTAATCTTATCCACTTCATCGATGTAAATAATACCCCGTTGTGCTTTTTCCACATCATAATCAGCAGCTTGCAAAAGTTTTAAGATGATATTCTCGACGTCTTCGCCCACATATCCAGCTTCTGTCAGCGTGGTGGCATCAGCCATGGCAAAGGGAACATTCAAGATACGCGCGAGGGTTTGGGCCAGCAACGTTTTGCCCGTTCCCGTGGGCCCGATCACCAAAATATTTGATTTTTGAAGCTCAAGCCCGTCCTTGGAATTCATCCCGTGGGATAACCGCTTATAGTGGTTATGCACGGCCACCGATAAAATCTTTTTGGCTTGCTGTTGCCCGATGACATAATCATCCAAGATCCCACAAATATAAGAGGGGGAAGGAATGGTGCTTGTATCTGAAAAGAGGCCTGTTTTCTCTTCTTCTTCCACGATATCAGAGCAAAGATCAACACACTCGTTACAAATAAAGACTGAAGGCCCCGCAATCAGTTTTTTAACCTCATGCTGACTCTTTCCACAAAAAGAACAATTCAGAGACTTCTTATCATCAGAAAAGGAATTTTTGTCCGACATCCACTATCCTATTAATACCAAAAAAAATCATGGCTTAAAGCAGCCAACCGTATGCCCAAATTAAAGGCAAACATACTATGATGTAGCATTAAAACAGGATTATAGCAAGTTAAGTCGAAAAGCTTGTTCCCCGACATTTTAAAACTAAGAACGGAATGATGTACATATCATGGACCCCGAATGAGATCCCCTATTCTTTAACTTAATAAGCTCTTTCTCGCGCTATAGCCTTTTGCAACATCCGTCTTCGCCTGTAAACTTGCTCGTTATCTTCCGGATTTTGAGTGTAGTTTGTCCAATAGAATACGCGCTTAGACCATCTCGTAAACTGCAATTTTTTATTCCCATCGGTTTCGCTATCCTCTATCTGAAGATGGAATGGGGTACACATGGAACAATTGGAATTTTGGGTTACTTCGTCAAAAGTATGACAATTATGCCAGCAAAACGCGCGATGACAGTCCAAGGTATCCTCCCTTGCCTCCCGTACTCTCTTAAATCCCGCAGGAGTTGCACAAGCTAATTCTGAGGGATTTAAACTTTTCGTCCGTCCCCTAAGAGCTGCAGATGCAACAAGAGATACCGAAGCGGTAAATAAAAATAAGGATAGATAACATTTTTTCATTATAAAAGCCTCCTATTACCTACAAGGATACACTTTATTTGATGAAAATAAAACAGTCAATACATTTGTCATCTTACACTTACCACGCCCTGAGAGAATTCTCAAAGAGGGGGGGGTTGTTCTTTTTTTGAAAAACTGTCAGATGTTAATCTTTTAAATTTGCAACCGTATCCGGATAGATCTCAACTTTATATTCTTTTTTCAAAGCTTCCATGAATCCCCCATACAGGCTTTGCAACACAGACTTACCAAGATCTACTTTATAAGCCTTGTAAAGGCCCAGGTTCTTTGCAACGGGCAACGTCTCAATGGATAAAGGCATAATGACAAAAAGCGAATTATGATTCGCCACAATGTCCGGCTGTCCTTTTGCCAGAGAGAACCCCCGCTGAAGAACGGGGAGTGGCACCTTTATTTTTTGCGCTTCTTCGGAAATTGAGATTTTTGGGGTCTCCCTAAAAGAAACGGCTGGATGTTGTAGGGTCTCGCCCTTTTGCATTTTCTGCTTGACCATGTCAGCGATCTTCTTCATTTCCATTTGTCTTTTTTCTTGGATAAATTTCTTGATAACCTGATCGCGCGCCTTCTCAAAACTCTCGAGATGAGCCGGGAAAATCTTAGCGACCGAAACGATATAAGAAACTTCGTCAGGCAACTCTGTCAGCTGAGTCTCTGTCCCCTCCGAAAGCGCAAAAATATCTTTTACAATATCGGGGACAAGACTAACGGACTCGTTCCCAATCAAACGTCCTGAGACATCAATCTGGCCCTCTTGAGCTTCCAAGTGGTGTTTTGTTGCAATCTCCTTTAAAGAAAGCCCCTGATTTGTGCCCTCTTCTATCTTCTCTGCTATTTTTGACACTTCATCCACAGCCTTCTGGTGTTTTAAGTCTTCCAGAATCTGGGGACGCACCTCACTGAGAGACGATGTGGTGCGCGGCGTAATACCGTTGACTTTCACCAGAATGATCTGCTTGCGCCACTCGAAAGGCTCGCTCACTTGATTCTTGTTTAGTTTGAACACAACTTCGGCAAGGGACTTATCCAGATTCGCCTCTCCAATGGCGCCATAGTCTTTCTGACGGGTTTTATCCTCTAACGAACCAGACTGGAGTTGTTGTTTAAGTTTTTTGGCTTCGTCTTGATCCTTACACACCACAACAGAAAAAGAACGTGTCTCGGGGCTGACATAGGTTTCTTTTTGCTCATTATAAACTCGCTGAACATCACTGTCTGAAACAGAAAGGCGGGCAGCAATTTTGCCCGGATCCAATAAAATTAATTTGAACTGGCGATACTCTGGAATCCTAAACAGGTGAGGATGATCGTTATAAAACTTTCTGAGAGTGTCTTCCGTATATTTAATTTGAATTTTGTCCCCGAAGATAGTCGCAATACGGAAAGAAAATTTTTGAGTGATGGCCTGAAAAACAGGATAAGACAAAGCAGCAGGGGCATAATTTCCCACAGAGATGGCTGTCAAAAGATGCATCTGGGAAAGAGCCCGACGCCTGTTCGCAAAAAAAGATTTTTCGCTTAAGCCATTCATCTGCAAGATGCCTTTGAATTTTTCCCTATCGAAATTTCCTTGAGCATCTTGAAATAAAGGATCTGCCTGAATCAAGCTGGCAATTGTTTGGTCGCCCACGGAAAGCTTAATACCCTTTATAAACATATCAAGGACAATCTCGTTCACCATACGACTTAGGTTTTGAGCCACCAGCCCCAGTTGTAACGCTTGTGAAAAAGAAACGTTTTTCCCCTTTAGTTCTTTATTAAGTTTGCCTAATTCTTCCTGGACTGAATGCGTCAAAGCCTGTTTAGAAATCTCTAATTTACCCACACGGGCAACGATATTCGATTTATCCGTTCCTCGGAAAAATTCGGATATTCCCCAAAAAAGACCAAAACTGAGAATCAGGATTCCCAACAAAACTTTCATGATCCAAGAGTTTGCGTGATCTCTTAAAAACTTTAACATTTCTAACCTTTAAAATAGATTTATGCTTTTTTTTGTGGCATATGTTTGCTTTGAATTCAATATCATACTAAAATCACATCCGCTATGGAAAAGTTTATTATTGCTAATTGGAAAATGAACAAGGGTTCTGCTTTAGACCTCCCTTTTTTAACGAGCCTTTCCAAAATACCTATCCCTTCCTCGCTCACCGTGATTATTGCCCCTCCGTATACGCTCATTCAAGCTGCCCAACAAGTCCTAGATCCTACTCCTTTTTATTTGGGGGCTCAAGACTGTTCCTCTCAACAAAGTGGGCCTTATACGGGAGACATTAGCGCGTCCATGCTTAGAGAATGCGGATGCACTGCTGTGATTCTTGGGCACTCGGAGCGGCGCCAAGAACATCAAGAAACATCTGCCATCATTCAGAAAAAAGCTGAAGCTGCGGCAGAGAATGGTCTTTTACCCATCATCTGTGTGGGAGAGACCGCTGAAGAACACGCAACAGGACAAACCGCTGCCGTCCTCGAACGACAAATCAAAGAGTCTACCCCCCGTAAGGATTTTCCTTTTTGTATCGCCTATGAACCTATATGGGCTATTGGCACAGGACAAACACCACCTTTAGAGGAGATCAGCCGGCTCCACACCATCATCAAACAATATTTTAGAACACCAAAACCGGTCTTGTACGGCGGATCGGTAACTCCAGACAACACAAAGGAAGTTTTGTCTCTATCTATGGTGGATGGGCTACTGGTGGGAGGGGCCTCGCTGGATCTTGAAAAATTTAAGACGATCCTCGAAGAGGCGTCTTAATGATTTCTTTAAACTTTGGGGGACGATTTTTAAAAATTGTCCTTCTTATAATAACGTCTATGGGGGTTATTTTTTGCTTCCAGAAAGGATTTTTTATGAAGACTCAATCCACACTCATCCCCAGAAAAGTATTGTTTGGTAACCCCGACAGGACGCAAGTTCGTATTAGCCCAGACGGCAACTATCTGACCTATATTGCCCCCTACAAAAATGTCTTAAATTTATGGCTCCAACCCTTGAATCCTGCAGGAGAAGCGATCCTCTTGACGCACGATACAGGCAGAGGCGTTCAAGGCTATAGTTGGGCCTATGACAATCAAAACCTTCTCTATATCCAGGATAGGGATGGGGATGAAAACTGGCGCCTTTTCAAGGTCGACATTGTCACTAAAAAAATCACTACCTTGACGGATGAAAAGAAGGTGCGAGTGACGATTATGGGAACCTCTTATAAACACCCCCACTTGGTTTTAATCGGCCTTAACAATCGAAACGCTGAATACCATGATGTTTATATGTTGGATCTTCGAACGGATACGAAGAAAAAAATTTACGAAAACAATGAATTCGCTGGCTTTGAAGTGGACGATGACTTGACCTTGCGTCTTGCCTGTAAAATGACGGAAACAGGGGGCATGGATTGGTTTATTCAGAAAAAGGGGACATGGGAGCTTTATCGATCTTTCAATGCGGAAGACAACTCAACCTCAAGCCCCGCGGGCTTTTCTAAAGACGGGTCTCATATATATTGGTTGGATAGTAAAGGCAGAGACTTAGCTGTCTTGACACTATCTGATGTAGAGACCCAAAAGACAAAAATTATTGCGACCCCAACAAAAACCGATTTTTCAAGTGCCGCTTTCCACCCCACGGAGAATGTTCCTCTTTGGCTTGGGAAAAATTATATGAAACCAGAAAAAGAATTTCTCGATAAGACCTATGCAAAAGATTTCCAATATTTAGAAACTCTTCGGCCAGGAACTGTCCCTACTTTGGCCGGGACTACCCTTGATTTTAACCAATGGATTGTGGCCTGTCTCTCAGATGATGGTCCCGTTTATTATTACCTTTACAATCGAACCTATCAAAAGGCAGATTACTTGTTTTCCAATCGGAAAAGCTTGGAAGGGCTCGCTTTGTCTCCCATGGTTCCGTTAGAGCTGAAATCGCGGGATGGGCTAACACTTGTAAGTTACCTCACCCTTCCCCCTGGCATATCCTTGAAAACCGCCCAGAACTTGCCCACAATTTTGTTAGTTCATGGAGGACCAGAATCAAGAGACTCATGGGGATATGATTCACAACATCAATGGTTGGCCAATAGAGGCTATGCTGTTCTAAGTGTCAATTATCGAGGATCTTCTGGATTTGGGAAAAAATTTGTAACCGCTGGCAATAAGGAATGGGGACGTAAAGCCCATGATGATCTCATTGATGCTGTTCAGTGGCTCATCAAAGAAAAGATTTCTGATCCTCATAAAATCGCTATTTTTGGGGGAAGCTACGGCGGGTATGCTACCTTAGTTGGGCTAACTTTTACCCCAGACGTTTTCGCCTGCGGCGTTGACATTGTGGGGATGTCTAACCTCATTACCCTTCTCAATAGCTTCCCTCCTTATTGGAAACCAATCCTGTCCAGTATTATTCAAAAAGCAGGAGATCCCAAAACCGAGGAAGGGTTAAAGCTTTTAGCGGAAAGATCTCCTCTGACGCACGTTGACAAAATAAAAAGGCCTCTCTTGATCGCACAAGGCGCCAATGACCCTCGTGTTACGCAAGCAGAATCAGAGCAAATTGTGGACGCCATGAGGAAACGAAATATCCCAGTCACCTACGTTTTATACCCCGATGAAGGCCACGGATTTGCAAAGCCTGACAACCGCATTTCTTTTTATGCAGTGGCTGAAAAGTTCCTCGCTGCCTGCCTGGGGGGCAAGTTTGAACCCATTGGAGATGACTTTAAAGGATCCTCCATCCAGGTTAAAGAAGGCGCTATCCATCGATAGGCGGTAAGGACATAAGCACGTTGGGGATGAGAGATGTCATTTGATCGGACAAAAATTTTAGCGTTATTAGACAAAAGTTTTCCCCAGGATGAAATCGTTTTAAATGACCTCAAAGGAGATGGAAATTATTACTCTCTCACCATTACTTCCACCTCTTTCAAAGGAAAAAGCCGTGTACAGCAACACCAAATGGTGTATAACTCCTTGAAAGGATATGTGGGAGACGTGATCCATGCCCTTTCCTTGAAAACCATCGAGAAAAACGATTAGAGACATAAAATGAGTGCCATAGACCAAATCAAACAAGACCTCAGTGAGAACAACGTTGTTCTTTTCATGAAAGGAACCGCTAATATCCCCCTATGCGGATATTCGTCCACCGTTGTTCAAATTTTAAAAAAGCTCCAGGTTCCTTTTAAAGATGTGAATGTATTAACCGATCCTGCGTTGCGCCAAGGGATTAAAGATTTTACGGATTGGCCCACCATTCCCCAACTTTATGTCAAGGGGCAATTCATTGGGGGATGCGATATTGTGAAAGAAATGTTCGAATCAGGAGAGCTTCAGGAACTTTTTATAAAAAATTAAGGAACAAAAAGTAAAAAATGAGTGACTCTTCCCACAGTGCAGAAAAAGAACTAAGACATATCCGGCTTGAAAAGGTCCACACCCTTAAAAGTCGCGGTATTAATCCATATCCCTATAATTTTTCTCGTTCCCATAGAACCATAGCGCTGCAAGAAAAATATAAAGATCTTCTGAACGAATCCGTCACGGAAGATAGGGTTTCAGTCGCTGGACGCATTCGATCCATTCGCAACAGCGGCATGTTCATCGACCTCCAGGATGAAACCGGGTCTCTCCAAATCTTCTCGTCTCTAAAAGAGTTACCAGAAGAGTTAATGGCGCTTCTTTCTCTATTGGATCTTGGCGATTGGATCGGTGTCACCGGTGTGATCCGTCGCACAAAAAGGGGCGAACTTACCGTGAACATGCAGTCGTTGGAATTGCTCTCTAAAGCTTTGCTGCCTCTCCCTGAAAAGTATCATGGTCTGACCGACATCGAAACCCGATACCGTCAGAGATATATTGATTTGATTGTGAATGAAGAGAGCCGGGATCGATTGCAAAAAAGAAGTCGTATCATCGCTGCAATCCGCACCTACCTTTCCGCTCAAGGGTTCCTAGAAGTGGAAACCCCCATGCTGCATCTTATTCCCGGCGGGGCGGCAGCCAAACCCTTCTCAACGCATCACAATGCCCTTGATCTGACCATGTATTTGCGCATCGCCCCCGAACTGCACTTGAAAAGGCTGATGGTGGGTGGCTTATCCGATAAGATTTTTGAGATGAATCGTTGCTTTCGCAATGAGGGGATTTCTCCCCGCCACAATCCAGAATTCACCTCCGTTGAGATATATCAACTCTTTGCCGACTATCATGACATGATGAATCTCACCGAAGAGCTCATTCAATACGTCGCTCAAACCGTATTGGGCACCACTCAGGTTATCTATGACGGCATTGAACTGGATCTTTCTTCTCCCTGGCCCCGCAAATCCATGGTTGATTTGGTGACAGAAAAAACGGGGGTCGATTTTTCCAAAATCCAGACAGTGGAAGATGCCCGCACCGCCGCCCAAAAAATAGGGGGCATTCCACTCAAAGGCAAAGACACTTGGGGCAAAGTGGTGGAAGCCGTTTTTGCCGAAAAAGTAGAATCTTCTTTGGTCCAGCCTATCCATGTGATCGATCACCCTCTCGACATCTCACCGTTGGCCAAAGCTCATCGGACAGACCCTCGTTTGACCGAGCGCTTTGAGAGCTATATGAATAAGTGGGAAATTGCGAACGCCTTTTCAGAATTAACGGATCCCATTGATCAAAGACAACGCTTTGAAGCCCAAATGTCAGAACGAGATGGGGGAGATGATGAAGCTCACCTTATGGACTCAGACTTTGTCACTGCACTTGAACATGGCCTTCCCCCCACAGGCGGCCTTGGCATTGGGATTGATCGATTGGTTATGATTCTGACCAATGCACCCAGCATCAGAGATGTGATTGCGTTCCCCACCATGAAACCAAAGGAATAAAAAGTGATCGATAAAAAAAATAGCGGATGGGTAGACTATAGCCTGCTGATTGTTTTTTTAAGTGCTTTGTTTTTCACCTGCCTTGGGTCGCGGCCTTTCGCTGCACCTGACGAAGGGAGATACGTAGAAATCCCCCGCGAAATGGTGGCGTCAGGCAGCTACATAACGCCCCATCTGAACGGTCTTAAATATTTCGAAAAGCCTCCTCTTGTGTATTGGCTTGAAGCTGTTCCTCTTAAATTAGGACTGACTTCCGAGTTTTTCTTACGCCTCCCCATCGCTTTGTTTGCCCTTTTGGGATGCCTCGGGGTGTACGCGTATGCTAGTCGGATTTATAGCCGTCAGGCAGGGTATTTTAGTGCCATTGTACTCGCCACCACTGTCCTATATTTTTCTTTAGCTCGCCTTATTTTATTAGATCTTGTATTAACGGTGTTGCTCTCCCTTGGTTTGTTTTCTTTTATCCTTGGCGTCAAATTGCCCGCCGGAAAAGAACGACGCCTAAAGTTTGCGCTCGCCAGCACTTTTTTTGCAGGCGCGGTTCTCACCAAAGGATTAATCGGGCTGGTGTTACCCATCGGTATCATTGGACTATGGGTTATCACTTTGAACAAGTGGAAAGACGTGCGCCCTCTTTATCTGCCCACCAATCTTTTCGTTTTTTTGATCCTTGTTCTTCCCTGGCATATTCTGGTGTCTTTAGACAATCCACAATTTTTTGATTTCTATTTTATTCGAGAACATTTTGAGAGATACCTCACCACCATTCATCGACGCATGCAACCTTTTTGGTTCTTTATGCCTGTTTTTGTATTGGGATTTTTTCCCTGGATTGTTTTTTTACCGCGTGCTCTTAAAAATTTTATTCCCTTCAAATTCAAAGATTGGAAAATTTATGATTTAGAGGCTTTTTTGCTTCTATGGGCTGGGTTTATTTTCTTATTTTTTTCTTTTTCTTCTTCTAAACTCATTCCCTATATACTCCCTATTTTTCCGCCGCTAGCTGTGATCGTCGGTCGCTTTCTGGCGTATGTGACAGAAGGAGAACAATCCACCAAAATAGAAGCTATTATCTATTTCATGATCTCTCTTCTTTTGACGATCGGAATACCCTGGGGAGTAGAAAAATATGCGGATCCAGACTTATGCTCGAATCTCTCCTCCTATATTCCCTTTGTACAATTTTATTTGATGGGCAGCAGCCTTTCTTTTTTACTGCTTAGTTTATTAAAAAAAACGAGATGGAAACTGTGGGGTCTTCTTGGATTTCATATTGGATTCCTTTTTACTTTGAATGCTGCCGCCCCCCTTATACAAAAAACGTCTATGAAACCTTTTGCAACCCATATCAAGACCAACCTTCCCGCCAGCACTGAAGTGGTCTTTTATGGGATGTATGCCCAAGACCTCCCTTTTTATCTAGGGAAAACTGTAAAAATTTTGAATTGGAGTGGCGAACTCGACTTTGGCAAATCTCTTGATCCTCAAAATTCCATCTTTTTAGCCCCCAAAGATTTTAAAGCCTTAGGGTCAACTCTTTCCTCTCTCTGTGTTATTGCTAAAGAGAATGCTGTCCCTGAAATTCCTTTTCCCAGTCGTTCTCATTTTAAAGTTGTTTTCCAACAAGATGAATTTGTTTTATTGTGTAAAAAATGAAGTGTGGTTTTATGACTAAAGAATTATTTTTACCCTTTGCCAAGCCTTGTTTATCAGAAGAAACTTTAAATGAAGTTATGGATTCTTTACGCTCAGGTTGGATCACCACAGGACCTAAAGTTAAAAGGTTTGAGTCACTCCTGCAACAGTATTTAGAGTGCCCTAACATCTCTCTTCTCTCTTCTGGCACGGCCGGCCTTCATCTCTCCTTATTACACTTAGGATTAAAACCGGGCGATGAGGTCATTACAACGTCGTTCACCTTCATTGCGACCTTAAACACTATTGTGCTTGCCGGTGGCACGCCTGTCTTGGTGGATGTGGAACGCGACACGTACAATATGGATGTGTCTCACTTAGAGGCTGCGATCACAGAGCGGACCAAGGCCATTGTCCCTGTCCACTTTGCTGGCGCCCCCGTTGATTTAGACCCTCTCTATGCGCTCGCCCATCGATATAACCTTCGTGTTATTGAAGATGCCGCCCATGCTATTGGAGCAGAATATAAAGGCAAAAAAATTGGCAGCTTTGGGGATACGCAGGTCTTTAGCTTCCATCCCAATAAAAATATTACAACGGGGGAAGGTGGTTGTGTCTCTTCTCAAGATAAAGAGTTGATCCGCTCTGTCAATGTCCTTAAATTCCACGGGATTGATCGCGACTCTTGGAACCGTTTTTCAAAAGAAGGCAGCCAATTATATGATGTCATTGCCCCTGGGTTTAAATACAACATGATGGATTTACAGGCGGCTTTAGGAATTCACCAACTTCCCCTCTTAGATACGTTTACAGACCTCCGAACCGTGCGGGTTCAAAAGTATCGCCAAGCTTTCCAAGACTGGGACGAGTTGTTTTTACCCGAAGCGCCTGCCTATGACCATCATCATTCTTGGGATCTTTTTGCCCCCACCCTCAATTCGAAAAAAACCTCTCTCTCTCGCAACGAAGTGATCGATAAGCTAAAGGACGAAAATATTGGGGCCGGCCTTCACTGGCAAGCCCCTCATTTATTCTCTTTTTATCAAAACACTTTTGGATTCAAAGCAGGCGATTTTCCGAAAGCAGAATATATTGCGGATCATGTGTTAAGCTTGCCCCTATTCCCCCAGATGACGGACGCCGAGCAAGATCGCGTGATTAGAGCTATGCGTAAAATATTTAAAAAGGACTAAAGATCAAATGAAGGGTGTTTACTTATCAATCGTCATTCCTGTCTATAACGAGGAAGAAAGCCTCCACACGTTATCAGCACGACTCATGCCCGTCTTAGAAAAAACTGGCAAGTCCTTTGAGGTTATTTATACCAATGACGGCAGCAAAGATACCTCCATCAAAATCTTAAAAGAGCTTCAGCAAAAATATCCCAAGCAGGTGAGGATCATCGACTTCGGAGGTAATTATGGTCAGCACATGGCGATCATGGCAGCCTTTGAGGAAGTCCGGGGTCAAGTGATTATTAACCTGGATGCAGACCTCCAAAATCCCCCCGAAGAAATTCCAAAGCTTTTAGAAAAATTTGAAGAGGGCCACGATGTGGTGGGAAGCTATCGTCTCAAAAGAAAAGATCAGGCTTGGCGTCACTGGGGATCGCGCTTTGCAAACAAGGTGCGTTACGTTCTAACCGGCACGCATATGAAAGATCAGGGATGCATGTTTCGCGCTTATGCACGTCCCATCGTTGATCAAATCGTCAGCGGAACAGAATCTTCCACCTTTATTCCGGTGCTTGCCTGGAAACTCGCCCAAAACCCCTGTGAAATTGGGCTGAAACATGATGCCCGTACTCAAGGAGATTCCAAATATGGGATCTATGAACTCATCCGTGTGGCCATTGATCTGGCCACTAATTTTTCCATGGTACCCATCCAATTCTTTACTTTTTTTGGTATGATTGTGTCAGGGCTCAGCTTTTTACTGGTGATCTATATGGTCGCTCGTCGCGTGATCTATGGCCCGGAAGCAGAAGGTGTTTTCACGCTGATTGCCATTGTGATCTTCCTCATTAGTGTGGCCATCATGGGTATTGGCATTGTAGGCGAATATATTGGGCGGATTTACCAGGCTTTGTGTCGACGTCGGTATAGCATCCGTGCCATCCTCCAAGATAAATCTTTAGAGAAAGACAAAACAAAATGACGTTGAAAATTTTAATTCTGGGGGCCAATGGTTTTATTGGAAACTGTCTCACCCAAAATATTTTGTCCCGCACCTCTTGGGAGGTATATGGGTTGGATAGGGATGATCATAAGTTATCCGAATCTCTGAATCACCCTCGGTTTCATTTTTTCAAAGGGGATATGTTCTCTCATATGGACTGGATCAATGATCATATCCAAAAGTGTGATGTGGTCCTGCCTCTGGTGGCCATTGCAAACCCCGCCCTCTATGTGAAAGATCCGCTTCGTGTTTTCCACTTGGATTTTGAAGCCAACCTCGACGTTATAAAGCTGTGCGTCAAGCATAAAAAAAGGATCATTTTCCCGTCCACCTCAGAAGTCTATGGGATGTCTCACGACAAAGAGTTTGATGAGGAAACCACGAATCTGGTGCTGGGTCCTATCCACAAACAGCGCTGGATTTATTCGTGTTCAAAACAACTTCTAGACCGCGTCATTTATGCCTATGGCATTCATGAAAATTTGGATTATACTCTGTTCCGTCCTTTTAACTGGCTTGGCCCTAAAATGGACGATGTTTTTTCAGAAAAAGAAGGAAACTCCCGGGCTGTCATTCAGTTCATCAGCAATATCCTTTATGGCCGTCCCATCAAATTGATGGATGGCGGCAGCCAAAGACGGTGCTTTACATATGTGGAAGAAGGGGTGGATGCCCTTATGCGCATGATTGAAAACAAAAACGGCGCTGCCAGTAACCGCATCTTTAATGTGGGGAACCCCCAAAACAATCTCTCCATGTCTGAAGTGGCACACGAAGTTGTGTCAGTCATGAAAACCTATCCTCAATACAAAAAACATGCAGAGCAAACCAAAATTGAAGTAGTGGATTCCCAACATCATTTCGGGAGCTCGTACGAAGATGTCCAAGCTCGAGTTCCCTCTATCAAGAACATACAAACTCACCTAGGATGGACTCCTCAAGTGACTTTTACAGAAATTTTACATAAAACGATGGATTATCACTTTATTCAAAATCCAGGAACCATAAAGGTATAAAATGACTCCCGATACGATGACAGCAGTGCCCCAAAAATCAAAAGTTTTGGTGGGGGCGCTTTATATGACGCTCGCCATGTTTCTGTTCGGCATTGGCAATGGTCTTGTGAAAGAGACGGCGCAGGACTGTACCGTTACCCAGATTATATTTTTTCGGTCTCTCTGGGCCCTTGCAACCTTAGTGGTCTATATGTTCGTTGCTAAAAAATTCTCTCTCATCAAAACACACAAACTACCCCAACAACTCAGCCGGGGTCTCATTGGATTTGTGAGTCTCTGCGCCATGTACTATTCCTTTGATGTCCTGCCCTTAACGGACGGAACGGCCCTTGTTTTTGCCTCCCCCCTTTTCATCACCGCTCTTGCTTACCCCCTTCTTAAAGAACACGTAGAACTCAAGATATGGGTGGCGATCTTCATCGGATTTGCCGGGGTCTCCATTATGGCTAATCCCTCTGGTCATGTCACTTTTGCAGGAGTGAGTGCGGGTATTTTATCTGCCTTTTTGGAAGCGGTGATTGCCATTATGGCTCGGAAACTCTCTTCCACAGAGCACCCCATTACAACCACGTTTTACCACACCCTGGTTTTAACTGTGGTGGCAGGCGCTCTCGTTCCTTTCTTTTGGAACCCCATCAGCCTCAGCAGTTTTGTTCTTTTAATTGTCTTAGGTGTCCTCAGCGCCATTGGCCAAGTCTTTATGGTCTCTGCCTATAGCATGGCCCCAGCAGCTGTCGTCGCGCCCCTTCTGTATACCCTCATGGTTTGGGCCGCTATCCTTGGCTATTTCCGGTGGGATGAAAGCTTCCGGATTCACTTATTGGTGGGCGCCCCCATCGTCATTGTCTCAGGGGTTTATATTATTTACCGGGAAAGCCGAGCCGCCCCTCCGCCTACTCTTCAATAGGGAATCTTTTCATGAGGTATCCCAGCAAAAACAGTCCTGGCAGGGCCGCGGCACTGGCGATTAAGAAAAAAGAAATCCAATCAAACTGAGCCGCTATGAATCCAGAACTACATTGCACAAAGACACGCCCCACCGCCATCAGAGCCGAGAATAGCGCATATTGAGTCGCTGTAAAGTTAAGATTACAGAGACGAGACAGATAGGCCACAAAAGCAGCGGCCATGATACCGCCAGAAAGATTTTCTGAAATAATGGTGCCATATAAAAACGGCAGGGAGTGTCCATGGATGGCCAGTAAAATAAAGAACCCATTTGAAGCAATATGGAGAATCCCTCCAAACATCAGGGTTTTCATAATTCCAATGCGTTTGGCAATGGAGCCCCCCATGAGACCCCCAATAACCGCCATCCAAATCCCAAAGGTTTTGGTGACCATCCCAATCTCGGTACCTGTAAACCCAAGCTTTTGATAAAACACGGTGGACATTTGCCCAATGAGGTTATCTCCAAATCGATACAGAATAATGAACAATAAAACCCACACCCAACCCGGTCGTTGAATAAAGTTGAGGAACGGATCAAGAATCACCAATTTAAAGCTTTTTTTTTCTAAATCCACTTTTTTCGACGCCGCTGGTTCTTTACAGAAAAGAGTGGTCAGCAGCCCAACCCCCATAAAAAAACCCATCATTAAATACACGGTTGACCAGGTGTACGTATCGGATAAAAAGAGCGCAAATCCTCCCGCAATGATCATCCCCAGGCGATAGCCAAAGACTTCCATACCGCCTCCGGCGGCATATTCGGACGGATCCAAAGATTCAATCCGATAAGCATCAATTAAAATGTCTTGGGTGGCAGAAAAGAAAGCAACACAGACAGCAAAAAAAACGGCGAACGAAAGATTTACCTGAGGCTGACTTTGGCCCATTAGGATGATGGATCCTGCCAAGCAAAGTTGCACCAGGAAAAGCCATCCCCGCCGACGGCCAAGCCACTTCCCTAAAAAGGGAACTTGGAACCGATCTAAGAGAGGCGCCCACAAAAATTTCCACACATAGGGAGATCCTGTTAAGGCAAAGAGGCCAATGGTTCTGATATCGACTCCCTCTTGGGCAAACCAAAAGGACAAAGTGGACATGATTAACAATAGAGGAAGCCCGCTTGAAAACCCAAATAAAAGAATGATGATAAGGCGCTTTTTAAAATAGATGCTGAAACCATCCAAAATATTCATCACATACCCCATAATAAAGACCTCCTAATGATGATAAAAAATAGAATAACCTGGAAAATCATAGATGATTTTTGGGGGGATGTCCCCCTGTTTTTCTAAGAACTCGTTCTGATCTTTTTTCATCACGTACACGACTCTTTGTTTTAGGAAGGGATCTTTATCGGACAGAAATAAATCTTCCCTTTTTAAGGTACCCTTCCCATACCAGAGGTCGTGACTTTCACTCTCAATAATAGGAATCGGCCTCCCCACATAAAAAGGAAGGGTGGAGAGTTCCTCGAATCTTTTGTAAAGATAGAGAGGGGTTTCTTTGGACACAACGGAAAGGCTTCCCTTTGTGGAAAAGTGATCTTCGTGATTTTTAACATAAACGATGGCCGCAACCATAAGAGTCGCAGAACTTATAGCCGCCAGAACAGTAATCCGTTTTTGCCACCGATAGCCAGATAAATGCATCCCCAACCATAGGGCCAACGGCGGCATGCCTACCACCATATAGTAATTTGCTTTTGCTTTGGATAAAGAAAAGAAAACAAAGAATGTCAAAAACCAACAGCCTAAAAATCTTTGAAGAGACGACGACTCTGTCAAAGATTTTTTTCTTACAAAGAAGGGTGCCAAAAAAGTCCACGGCACCATATACCCCAAGACGCGGGGAAAATAATAATAAAACGGTCCCGTATAGTAATCCCTTGGCACCCGCTTATCTAAAAATCGCATCCATTGTTCGTTCACGAAATAAAACCAAAGAAACCCTTTTTCTTGAAGAGCCGCCGCCACATGCCAAGGAACAGCCAGCATAAAGAAAACGCCGCAAGCTCCAGGATTCAAAAGAACGCGTAAAAAAAGAAGGTTTTTCTCTAACACAAGAAAGACCAAAATGAGCAACCCCATGAGGGCAAGGGGTACAAGACCCTTTGTCAGAACGGCCGCCGCCATAAAACATGACAACCCGTACACATATTTTTTTTCTTCTGTGTCATAAAACTTGTAAAAACATAAAGCAGAGGCTGTTAAGAAAAAGGTGAGCACCACATCAAAGAAAACCATCCGTGAGAACACAATGAACCCACAGCAGGTGGCTAAAACGAACGCAGAGAGCTGCCCCCATCTTCTTTTATGGAAAGAGCCCGCAAAAACGTAAAGGGCAAGACACGTCAGAAATCCAAAGGTGGCCGGAACCAACCGCGCGGCCCATTCGTTTTTTCCAAAGAGTTTAAAACTACCCGCAACGAGCCAGTAGAGAAGAGGTGGCTTTTCAATATACGGCACGCCATTAAGATGAGGGATAACCCAATTCCCACTTTCTAGCATTTCCCAAGCAATTTGGGCATAGAGGCCCTCATTGTTATTGAGGAGAGCATAAGAACCGAGCCCCCCATAAAAAAAGGCCGCTGCCCCAAGAATGAAAAGAACGTTTTTAAGCATCCATCAGATAGTTGGAAAGCGTTTTATACGCAATGGTAATCTTTTTTAACTCTTCTTCTGCCCCTTTTTTATCTCGATTCAAATCTGGATGGAACTGTTTCACTTTTGTTTTGTAAACTTTTTTAAGCTCAGGCAACAGAATGGGCAGACCCACCCCCATGGTTTTCGCTGCTTTCTCTACCTCTTGGGGGAAAAAAGGAACTGTTTCTTTTTGGCGCACATAAGGGGAATGCTCATCAAATAAATTGAAAACGTTCTTCTCCACAAAACATCTTCTGTAATCACCTCTAAGCGGCCAGGTGGGCAGCCGCCAGATTGTGTCAGCTTTTACTTCTGCCTCAATTTCTTTGGTCCCCATATTTTTAAAATAGTCGATGGCTTTGTTATGCTCTTTGGCATGACCTAAACACATATGAACCCTCTCTTTGGGATTTCGAGGATCAAGAAGGACTGTGTGCGCTCCCAACCTCTTACATCCAGACACGACACACGTCGCGCAAGATTCACTTGAGGATTTGTAATAAGAAAAACTATGGTGTTGTTTTTGAACTGACATCGTTTTAATCTCTTATCGTAGACATTCTTATTTTTCAAGTTTATTAAAATCTTCACATCTAAACAAAAGATATGTATGATTGGTGTGTTTTTTAAGGTCTATTAAATAAATGATACAAGTTTTCAAGTATTTTTGGCTATCTCTTTTAATCTGTGTACTTTCTGTACCTATGGAATCTCTCTCAACGACAGATATGTCCTCCCCCGAGATCACAAACATACAAGAATCCAAAAAGCCGAAAAGCTCGAAAAGAAGCTCGAAAAAAAAGAAGATATCCCGCAAAGCGTCTCACCGCAAGAACAAGAAAAAGAAACCTAAAAAATCATCTTCTGTTCAGAAAATATCCCAGAAGGCTCCTATGGATGCGTCCATAGATGAGTTAACCTCTCCCGTTGAGGAACCCATTGCTGCTCCGGTGGAAGAAATGGCTGCTCCAGTGGAAGAGATGACTCCTCCCGTTGAGGAACCCATTGCCGCTCCGGTGGAGGAGATAGCCACGCCCAGTGAAGATATTCCCAGTGAAGAAGGGGTACCGAACCCGTCCCAACAAGACCCCCTTCTTGAATCGATAGCGGACATCGAAGCCCCCATCGAAAATATGCCGATCCCGTCTCCCACCCCAGAAACGGAAACATCTCAGGATCAGCTTAACCCCCTGTCTGAAACTCAGGAACAAATTTCTAAGGCAGATACTGTTCTTAATAAAGAGACGGTGACTCTTGTGACAGAGAAAACCCCGGCACAAGCGATCGTCCCTGATTCTGATGCTGTTTCTGCAGCTTCAGAAGAAGTGGAAGCCGCTAAAACAGACCAAGACTTCTTGACTCTAAAAGACGCGATGGAGGGCGCTTATGCGCAAAGTCCGCTCTTGACGGCAGAGTACGAAGTAAAGGCGGCTCAAATGGCTCTCTCTAGCGCAAAGAGAACTGGATGGCTTCCCACAGCTTCGGCCAATGTTGGATACACCACACAGGGGGGGGATACTGTTAATAGTCGTAGCGTTTTAAGCTCAGGCGCAAGATCTGATACCCAGAATAACTTCAGAACGGATACCACTCAAGGAGGCCTTACCCTTCAGCAAAATCTTTATAGCGGCGGATCCACAACCGCCAATATTCTAGCTCAAGAGAAAACCGTCGACGCAACCCTTGCCGCCTATATCGTGACCCTCAGAGACACTCTCCTTTCCGCCATTCAAAGCTTTATTGCGCTCTCTTCGAAGCAAGAAGTATTCCGCCTCAGAAAATCCAACCAAGCTCTTCTGGAACGCCAACTTGAAGTCGCTCAGAACCGATACGAGTTTGGGGAACTAACGCGTTACGACGTGGCAGCAACGCAAGCAAAATTAGATAAAGCAAAAGCCGAGGTCATCTCGGCCCTCGCAGAGGTAGAAATTGCAAAAGCTAATTTTGTAAAGATAACCGGCATTACCATTGAAAAATCTCTCAAAAAACCAACAGACCCCTCTGAGCTTCTCCCCGCTTCAAAAGCAGAAGCTGTTCAGATCGCCCTTAAATTAAGCCCGGAAATTCACAAACAAGAAGCCATTGCTGACGCGGCGAAAGCTGACATAGATAAAACCTTTGGAGGACTTCTTCCGTCTTTTGACGTCAGTGCTGGGGTGAGTCGGACATTAACAGAGAATTGGAATAGCGCTTCATACTTTCAGGGGTATGGGGGTTCACGTCAAAACCAAGCACAAGCAGCTGCTACTTTAACCATTCCTCTTGATTTCAGAGCATCCACTCAATCTAATGTTCGCCAGCAAAAGTATGTGGCGGCGCAAAAAAGATTAACAGCGATTTATGGACGCCGGAGTGTGATCGAACTCGTAAGCAAATATTGGGATTCCTTAGAAGCCGCACGCGCGCAAATCACCCAACTCAAATCTCAAATAAATGCGGCACAAATTGCTGTTGAAACCTCCACCGAAATGTTTTTGGCAGGAGACAAAACGACGCTTGAAGTCTTAACCGCCGAACAAGAGCTTCTGACCGCCCAAGTTGAACTCGTCAATGCAGAACAAGCGGTGATCTTGAATGCGTACCAGATTTTGGCAACCATCGGGCGCCTGGATGCACAAACCTTAGAATTGAATGTGGATATCTATAAGGCGAAAGAAGAATATGACCAGATGTCCTTCTGGGGTGTGGGTATTGGAGCGGCAGATAAGCGCATTGCCGCCCAAGAATTCTCAACTGACCTTATGAAGGAAGCAGAAGCAACCCAATAAACAAAGATTTGGAAATAATGACCATGAAATCAAACCTCCCTTCAGACCACGCAGAAGAAACTATGGAAGAAATTTTGGCCTCCATTCGGCAAATAATGGATCCCGCCCAGAATCAGAATGTTCCCCTTCAGCCATCCCCCCATCGCCCTCTCCCTGAAACAGAAAAACGAGAGGACAATGTCCTTGTTCTGACAAAGAAAATAACTACACCCCAAGCGGAACAGAAAGAGACCTCATCTGACAAGCAGCGGAAAGAACCTCTCTCCCCTTCTTCCCAAAAATTGGAAGGAAAAAGCCCGGTCTTGGAAAACTTGGTGGCCTCTTCCCTCGCCCCCCTCCTGCAAGATTGGCTCGCCAAGAACTTGCCAAACATGGTGGAGAAAGCGGTTAAGGAAGAATTCAAAAAATTATTGGATCCCTATTCCAAATCAATCAGATAGTTCCTTTAATTTGACTTTCTCATGAATCTATGCCAAGAGTTTTTAGGGACTGGCTCATCGTGGCTTCAGTCCATTTTTGGTTTAATTTAATATAAGGTTTATCATGTCTGAAAAACGTTTAGAAAAAGCAGAGTTTACAGGGTGGCGTTCTATTCTTTGGCCGATTCATGATCATGAATTGAAAAAGTTCTTGCCCATGGGTCTCATTATGTTTTGTGTGTTGGCCATTTATACCGTTCTTCGCGACACAAAAGATGCCCTCGTTGTGACGGCTCCCGGATCAGGCGCCGAGAGCTTAGCCTTTCTAAAAGGAATAGGCGTGACGGGATCTGCCATCCTCTTCATGATCATGTACACAAAAGCAGCTAACATTTTCAAAAGAGAAGGTTTGTTTTACATCACAGCTGTCCCTTTCTTAGCCTTTTTTGGTTGTTTTGGGTACATTATTTATCCGTTGAAAGACGTGATACATATGACACCCGAAACGATTGCGCAGTATCAAGCGGCGTATCCAACCCTTCACTGGATTATCCCCATCATTGGAAACTGGACGTACAGTGTATTCTATATTCTCTCCGAACTTTGGGGAAGCGCTATCTTGTCTCTCTTATTCTGGCAGTTTGCGAACGCTATTACACCAGTGATTCAAGCAAAACGTTTCTATGGAATGTTTGGATTTTTAGGAAATTTTGGGTTGCTCTTATCAGGACCGGCTGTGTACTACTTATCCCAAGTCACCACCACCATGGGGCTTTCCAAAACAGAAGCCTGGGGATTAAGCTTAAAGTACTTAATGGGGCTTGTCGTATTCCTTGGTAGTATCTTTCTGGCCACTTTCTACTGGATGAACAGAGCTGTTCTCACAGACAAGCGTTACTATGACCCAGAAGCCATGGGGGAAGGAAAGAAGAAAAAAGAAAAACTTTCCGTTATGCAAAGCTTGAAGGTCATTGCCACGTCTCCTTATTTGGGGCTGATCGCCATGCTCGTTCTGGCGTATGGTGTCTCCATCAATATTTTTGAAGGGGTATGGAAGGGACAAATCAAGATCGCTTTCCCAAATGAGAATGACTATAACGCGACGATGGGCGTACTTTCCACTGTAACTGGCCTTATTGCCATCACCTTGATGCTTGTTGGCAGTAATATCCTTCGTCGTTTCTCTTGGAGAACCGCCGCCCTCATTACACCCGTTGTCTTGTTGGTTGGCATTTTGATTTTCTTCGGCGTTATTTTCTATAACAACACTATGACGCCCGAAGGCATGAAAATTGCGGAAGCCATTGCTCAAGGCATGATGAACAAAGAACTGGTTGTTTTTGCCGTGTTCTTAGGTCTGGGCGTGAACGCCTTTGGAAAAGCCGTAAAGTACTCGCTGTTTGATCCAACCAAAGAGATGGCTTACATTCCTCTTGATCCTGAATTAAAGACCAAAGGAAAAGCGGCCGTTGATGTGATCGGTGGACGCGGCGGAAAATCTGGAGGCGCCTACATTCAGATTGGGTTGCTCACCGCCTTTGCGGGGAGCGCTTTGTACCAGCTAGTTCATATCATTGCCCCGATCTTGATCATCGTCGTGTTCTTCTGGATCTTGTCTGTGTTTGGTCTCAGCAAGAAGTTTAAAGCTTTAACACATGGACAAGGCTAAAACTCTAGGATAAGTTTTTCAAAAAAGCCCGGGATTTTTTTCTCGGGTTTTTTTATTAATAAGTGACTGCCATAAAATAAAGCCCCTCTGGAGGAGCCGTGGGGCCTGCCGCCGACCGATCTTTACCCTTCAAAATTGCCTTGATATAAACTGGCTCCCATCTCCCTTTGCCTATTTCAACCAAGGTCCCTACCATATTGCGCACTTGATGATGCAAAAATGACGGTGCTTCCACCCAGCATTCCAAAATATCTTCTTTTTGAATGATTTGAAAAGACTCTAGGGTTTTAACCGGGTTTTTTGATTGACAATGAATCGTGCGAAAAGACGTAAAGTCGTGTTTCCCCCCCAAAAGATCCGCCGCCTGCTGCATCTTTTTGATGTCTAATTTAACGGGGACATGCCACACTCTATTTTCTTCGAGCGCCGGTTTGGGGCGCCGATTCAAAATCCGATACACATATTTTCTTTTCTTAGCCGAAAAGCGCGCATGAAAATCTTCTGAGACAAGTTCTGCCGCCAAAATGGTAATTCTTTTCTCCTGAAGGTAATGATTGATTGCCCGCATCACCGTTTCTCTCTCAAATCTCTCGGGCAAATCCACATGCGCCACTTGGCCCAAGGCATGAACGCCCGCATCTGTCCTCCCTGCCCCGTGTAAGGTCACTTCTGGTAATTGGGAGAATTGAAGAATTGCTTTTTCTATCTCTTCCTGAATGGTGGGGGCATTGTCTTGGCGTTGCCACCCGGCGTACCCCGTCCCCTCATATTCTATGGTCAGTTTAATCCGTCTTGTCATGCCTCATTCTCCCCGTTTTTTTGCCTGACGCAAAGCCTGGAAAAAGGACTGCAAAACAAGACTGCTCTCATCTTGTAAAAGACCCGCAACAATTTCGGGGCGGTGGTGACACGTGGCATGCGTATAAACCTTTGCCCCCTGTCTCACGCCGCCCCCTTTGGAGTCTAAAGCTCCATAGTAAAGCGTTTTAATACGCGCCAAAGAGATGGCCGTGGCACACATGGCGCACGGTTCCAACGTCACATACAAATCACAGTCTGTCAGACGTTCATTCCCTATTTTTTGACACGCCTCTCGAATCACCAGAAGCTCGGCATGGGCCGTTGGATCTTTGGACTCAATCACCCGATTTGATTGCGTCGATAAAATCTCGTTCCCACAAACAATCACGGCTCCCACCGGAACTTCTCCTCGGCTGGCCGCTGATTTTGCTTCTTGTAAAGCGCGCTTCATATAGGTATTGTGAATCATACTCATAAAGCTAGGTGGAATTATGGAAAAAGGCAAGCTAAAGGTAAAAGCACCCACATGGAATTTAGATGACCTTTATCAGGGGTTAAAAGACCCAGCGATCCGAAGAGATCTCTCTGCTCTCGCTAAAGACATCCAAAGTTTTGTCAAAAAATACGAGGGGGAAGTGGCCGATCTTTCAGCAGCGGCTTTGGCAGCCTCTATTAAAGAATACGAAGATTTGTCTGAAAGAATTGGCCGCGTTGCCTGTTTTTCTGTTCTCTTCTTCGCCCAAGACATGACGGATAAAGAAGCAACCTCGTTCTATCAAAACATCCAAGAAGAAACGACAGAACTTTCCACCCACCTTATTTTTTATTCCTTAGAGCTCAATCAAATTCCAACAGATACGTTGAAAAAGCAGTTTGAGCAATGCCCAGCACTCTCCCATTATAAACCTTGGATCGAGCAAGTCCGCATCTTTAAGGACCATCAACTCACGAAGGATCTGGAAACAGTCTTTCATGAATTGAGTGTCCCCGCCTGTAACAACTGGCTCCGTCTTTATGATGAAACGTTCTCGAAGATGAGATTTCCCTTGGATGGAAAAGATTTATCCTTTGTTGAAATAACGAACTTTTTTACGTCCCCTGATGAATCTCTGCGTCAAAAAGCAGCCGAAGCTTTTGGCGCAACGCTGAAAGAAGCGGCCCCGGTATGTGCCCTCATTTTGAATACCGTGTCTAAGGAAAAACAAATCGAAGACAGGTGGCGTCACTATGACAAGCCTGTGTCATCTCGTAACTTGGGCAACCATGTGGAAGACGAGGTGGTTTCTGCCCTCATCCAGAGCGTACAAAAAAAATATCCCGATCTCAGCCATCGATATTTCAAGTTAAAAGCCAAATGGTTAGGAAAAGATAAACTAAATTATTGGGATCGCAGTGCACCCTTGCCGAAAGATACGCAAAAAAAATATTCGTGGGATGAAGCCCAAGAAATTGTTTTGGATGCCTATCACAAATTCTCCCCTGAAATGGCCTCCATTGGGCGTCAGTTTTTTGACAAAAACTGGATTGATGCTGCCGTGCGCCCTGGAAAAGACAGCGGCGCCTTTTCTCATCCAGCTGTCCCCTCCTTGCACCCCTATATTCTACAAAACTATCAAGGAAAGATCTGGGACGTGATGACCTTGGCTCATGAATTGGGGCATGGCATTCACCAAGTTTTAGCATCCCGCCAAGGCTATTTGATGGCAGACACGCCGCTGACGCTTGCTGAAACGGCGAGCATCTTTGGAGAAATGTTAACCTTCCAATCCTTGTTAGACCAAACCCCCAATAAGGAAGAGAAGAAAATCCTGTTGGCGGGAAAGACAAGTGACGCCCTCAACACCCTCGTGCGTCAGATTTCCTTTTCTCAGTTCGAACATGAATTTCATGATCGTCGTCGCGAGAAAGAACTCACCCTGGAAGAAATCAACGCCCTCTGGATGAAAACCCAACAAGATAGTCTCGGCCCCTCCGTCATTCTAAAAGACAATTATGCCTATTATTGGGCTTATATTTCCCACTTGTTCCATGTCCCCTTTTATGTATATGCATATGCGTTCGGAAATTGCTTAGTCAATTCCCTCTATATGACCTATGAAAATAAGTTTCCTGATTTCCAAAAAAAATACATCCAGATGTTACAAGCAGGCGGCACCCTTCATCATACAAAGCTTTTGGAACCCTTTGGCCTTGACGCTTCAAAGGCGAACTTTTGGGATCAGGGACTGAATCTTGTGTCTCGATGGATCGACGAGCTTGAAGATCTGTCATAGGCTTTTTAAGAGGTCTCGTGATGGACAAAAATACGCTCAGTGATCGCCTGAAACGATATTCTCATAGTTCTACCTCCTTTGCCGCGTTAGCCACCAAATACCTGACCTATCAACTCGCCCCCCAAGATCTCGTCAAGCACCTGGGATCTCTCCGAGGCCCCCTCATGAAAGTAGGGCAACTTTTGGCCATGGTGCCCGACCTTTTGCCAGAACCTTACGCGAAAGCTTTGAGTTCTCTCCAATCTCAAGCCCCTTCCATGGGGGGGTTGTTTGTAAAGCGTCGCCTGAGATCTGAACTAGGACCTGACTGGGAACAAAATTTTAAATCTTTTACTCTTGACCCCTTTGCCGCAGCCTCCATTGGCCAAGTCCATAAAGCCGAAAGTTTAACGGGTGACGTCTTGGCGTGCAAACTTCAGTATCCCAACATGCAGGGGATTATTGAGGCCGACCTTGCCCAGTTTCGTCTTCTGCTGGCGCTCTATGAAACAAGAGGAGGAGCTCTTAAAACGGGTCAGTTTTTGAAAGAGATTGAGCATCATCTTTATGAGGAAATTAACTATAAAAAAGAGGCTGAACACATTCAGACCTTCAAAACTATTTTCAAAGAGCATCCCTCCATATCCCTCCCAAAAGTATTTCCCTCTCTCTCCACAGAGCGCCTTTTGACCATGTCTTATATGACAGGGGATTCTTTGAACACCTTCTCAGAAAAGCCCCTGGCGCTGAGAAATCAAGCGGCGGCAACCTTATTTTTTGCCTGGTACTATCCCCTTCATGCCCATGGGTATTTACATGGAGATCCCCATGCCGGCAATTATCTCTTCTCAGAAGAGGGCAACGTCAGCCTCCTGGATTTTGGATGTGTCCGACACTTTTCTCCTTCTTTTCTGCGCGGCGTCAGACAATTATATGAAGCGCTCAAAACGGAGAGAGAAGATCAGTTAATGGCGGCGTACACCCAATGGGGATTCCAAAATTTAACGAAAGAACTCGCGGAGACGCTCACCATTTGGGCTCGTTTTCTCTATGGTCCCGTCCTTGAAGATCGCGTCCGTCCTATTTCAGAAGCCTATAGCGGAGAGCAAGGACGGATGATCGTCAAAGACGTCCTCACCAAGCTCAAAGCCCATGGGAAAGTAGAACTGCCGCGGGAATTCATCTTAATGGATCGCGTGACCGTTGGAATGGGCGCTGCCTTTATTAAATTGGGCGCCCAATTAAACTGGCACCAGATGTTCGAAGAGCTCCTAGACAGGGCATCCTTGAGGCAAAAAGACAGAAACATCCCCCAAGAAATATAAAATAATGTTAATCATTACAAAGGAAATAAGGGTTGAAATCACAATCAACGTATTCGCTCTCTGGACATCCAGACCATACCGTTGAGCAAACAAAGCAGAATTCCTAGCGGTAGGCATAGCTGCCATCAGCGATGCCGTAACCAGCCAAAACGGGCTCAAGTGAAAGACAAATTTTCCTAAACAAAATGCCAAAAGAGGATGGAAAAGATTTTTCAAAAAGAGCAGCGCAAAGATTTGCTGACGGAACTTCCCATCGCGAAAACTGATCTTATCTTGCTGGAGAGAAAGCCCTAGAACAAATAAAGAAAGAGGGGCTGCCGATGTTCCCATTAGATCAAGGAAGTATCCCACGGAGGATGGAAAAGAAAGATGATTATAAGAAAACACCAACCCAATAAAGGAGGCTATAATAATGGGGGTTTTTACCAAAGCTTTCGGCAGTTCTTTTAAAAATAGCAGATGAGTAAATCCTTCTTTTTTGGCTGACTTATATAAATCATATTCAATCAGTCCTAAAACGAGGGAAGAAATCACCAGCTGCTGAAAAACACTGACCATCACAACCGGTGCAACGGTTTTAAAAAATAACAAAAAGACAGGAATGGCAAGATAGGCGGTGTTGACCTGGCTGATTGACATGAGGGTTAAGGCCGTCTCTGACAGTCTCTGTTTAAAGATCTTTTTTCCGAGAAAAGCGCCAATGGCTGCGAGAGTTAGGGTGGCGATGGCAATAACCGCCATGTAAGAACCGTTGAAAATTTTATCCACAGAATGCTTTGAAAACTGATAAAGCACCATACACGGCAAGGCAATAAAAAAGACGAAATCTGTTAGAACAGATGTCGCTCGTTTACCCAAGATATGAAAATAAGAACAAAAGTAACCCAGCAAGACTGCAGCAAAAATGGGAACATTGTTTTTTAATAGAAAAAGAAAAAGCACTCTTTCCTCTTATGAAAATTAGGTTACTGATATATGACGCACCATCGGGGTGGTGACACGAAACTTGTTTGATTAATATAAAGAAAGGATGAAAAAAATTCAATCAAAAACTAACTAACAACCAGACAATGGGCGCCTGCTTGCTTAAGATCTTGACAGGTTCTCTCAGCCTCTCCCTTGCTTTCAAAGGGTCCTGCTTGGAGGCGATGGTAGGTTCCTTTCCCTGCCAATTCTTTTGGGACAATTTTAATGTCCAGCGTTTTGAGAGGGACATATTTCCTCTTCAACCGCCGACTCTCTTGCTGAGCCTCTTGATCTGAGGACAAAGACCCAATCTGGAGGAAAAATAGACCCGTTCTTTCTTTTTTTACAGCTTGCTTTTGGGCCTTAAAAGTTGGTGCCGCTTTTACCGGGGGGATATCTATATCGATCACTTCCGTTTTTTCCTCTATACGCACCTTGCGATTTGGCCCCTCCTTTTCCTCAATCTGCTGAAAACTAGTTTCATAAACAGGATCTTCTGCCTCCGTTTTCAAAGAAGAGGTTTTAGACTTCTCTTGTGAGATCAAGCTATAAACAGAGTCTCCTTCTTCCACCAAAAGCTCTTGGGGTCTTTCTTTGACTGTCACCGTTTCTGCCGCAATAACGGGGATATTCGCCTCATCCACATCATCCGTACGCGACATGATGACATTCCAAAAAACAATGAACCCGACGAAAACAGAGAGAGCTAGTAAGATAACCAAAAGAACTTTAGAGGACCACCAGGGTGATCGGGGGGGTGGGGTAAACTCTGTATTGTTCCACGGGTTGTTTGTCATAGGGTTATCTCCTCCTGTATAATGGCAAGAACGGACTTAAACCGTCAAGAAGATCTCATTTTTTTCTGAAAATTTGACTTTTCTTGCAAAGTTATTTAGGTCTGTTTAAAAGAAAGTATTTACGAATGGTTCCCACTTTTAATATATTAGACTCTGCTTTTCAACAACTTGTCTCGATGCAGAGGGATAAAAATCAGTTTTTACGAATTTCCATCTTAGCCGGCGGATGTTCCGGTCTACAATATCAGTTTGATCTAGAAACAGAGATTCACCCGGATGACATTGTTATTCGCCGGGAAGAGATCACCGTTTTGATTGACCCCGTTTCTTATCCTTTCTTGGAAAGGGCAGCCCTCAGCTATGAGACGGAACTCATTGGATCTTATTTTAAGATCACCAATCCCAATGCTGACAAGTCCTGTGGGTGTGGGGCCTCTTTCTCCATATGAAAATTGCCAGCTGGAACGTAAACTCAATTAAAGTACGCCTCCCCCTCTTCAGCGAGTGGGTGGCAGAAACAAAACCTGACATCATTCTGCTTCAAGAAACAAAGTGCCAAAATGAGGCCTTTCCCGCCGAATTTATAGAAGATATGGGATACAACATCGCGATCCATGGGCAAAAAACGTTTAATGGAGTCGCCATTCTCTCTAAATTCCCGCTGGAAGATGTTCAATATAATTTGCCTCATTTTTCTGACCCCCAAGCCCGCTACATCGACGCTTTCACAGGCGGGGTGCGCGTGGCCTCTGTCTATGCTCCCAATGGAGGCATTGTGGGATCAGAAAAATATGCCTACAAACTTTCCTTTTACCACCATCTCAAAGATCACCTAACCACCCTTCTCACCTTTAAGGAGAAACTGATTGTGGGTGGGGACTATAACGTGGCCCCCACCGATGCCGATGTCCATGAGCCAGAGAAATGGATAGGAGAAGTATTGGTCAGTGACGCTGAACGGTCGAGTTTTAACGCTCTCTTGGATATAGGTCTTTGTGATGCCGTGCGCGCCCTCTATCCCGAAGACCGGACCAACAACCAAGACTGGTATACCTGGTGGGACTATCGACAAGGCGCCTGGCGTCGCAATTGGGGGTTGAGGATTGACCATCTTCTTTTATCACCCGAGGCAAACAGCTCTCTGAAATCAGTGGGGATTGACAGAGGTTTTAGGGGGAAAGAACGCCCTTCTGACCATGCTCCCCTTTGGTGTATCCTCCTCTAGATCGACAAGAGAAACAATTTCTCATCCTTTCCCTCTTGCCTTTTTGTTCTTCTCTGCTTAGTATCGGGCCAACAAGATGAAGAGCACATGAAACTTATTCGGTCTTTCCTATCCGTTAGTGGGTTTACCATTCTAAGTCGGGTGACTGGTTTTGTCCGTGAAACACTGCAAGCTTATTACATTGGGGTGAATGCTGTCAGCGATGCCTTGGGTATTGCTATCAAGATCCCCAGTTTATTCCGCCGTATTTTTGCCGAAGGGGCGTTTAACGTTTCTTTTGTCCCCGTGTTTTCAGGCATTCTTGCCAGAGAGGGACGGTCTGCAGCGCTATCGTTTGCTCAAAACATTTTTTCTTTTCTCGCCATTACCCTGACAGCTCTTATTATCATCGTGGAGTTTTTTCTGCCCGATCTCATTCCTCTCTTTTTCCGAGGATTGGTCCAAACTCCAGATCGGCTGGCGCTAACCATTAGTTTTTCAAAAATCACGTTCCCTTTTTTATTCTTTATTTCTCTCACCGCTTTTTTTAGTGGCATTCTCAATTCGTTTGAACGCTTTGCCGCGGCGGCAGCCTCCCCTGCTGCTGGGAATCTTTTTATTATTGGATGTCTTCTTTATCTAAGCCCAGCGTTACATTCCCCTGGATATGCTCTCGCCTGGGGTATTTTGGGATGTGGGATTATCCAATTTTTATGGGTCTTTGTCCCCTGTCAATTCTCTAAAATAGCTGTCTTCCCGAAAAAACCTAAAATCACCCCTCAAGTACGCACCTTTTTCAGAACCCTTCTCCCCGCGGCTCTAGGATCCAGCGTGGTGCAAATTAACTTGTTCCTCGACATTATGATCGCGTCTTATTTAAAAATAGGGGGCATTTCTTATATGAGTTACGCCGACCGCTTAGCCCAGCTGCCCCTCAGTGTGATTGGGATCGCCTTAAGCACCGTGTTGTTGCCTACCCTTTCCAAATACATGCGTACCCAAAATTGGGAGCAGACTAAAACGTTGCAAACCCTCGCGCTGGAAAGCGCGCTCACCCTGTCGGTCCCCGCTGGTATCAGCTTAATGCTTTTGGCACCTTTCCTGGTAGACAATCTCTATGCTCACGGCGAGTTCAAACAAGAAGATATTTTACCAACAGCTCATACATTGTGCGCCCTGGCGTCAGGTCTTCCTGCCTACATTTTGATCAAACTTTTTAGCACTTGTTTCTTTTCTAGTGGAGACACCCGTACACCCATGTTTATTGGAGCTGGTGGTGTTCTTTTAAATGTAACCCTGAATCTTCTTCTGATTAATTCCCTGGAATATGTGGGCCTCGCGCTGGCCACCAGTATCTCGGCCTGGGTCCAAGCAACTGTCCTGGGAATATTCTTAAAAAAGAAACGATTATTCTTTTTTTCTACCCAATTATCCAACTATATAAGGAAGTTAAGTATTCCCGTCCTCGTTCTTGTTGCTTATTTAACTGTATTAGTACCCTCTTTCGAATTGTTTATAAAGAAAATCGCCCCGTCTTCTTGGATTCTTCTCCCTGCCATTCTTGGCCCTGGTATTGGATTATATATCCTCTTTGCTGCCTGGGTTGGTATCTTCAGACCCTCCTACTTCAAAAATTTTTCTAAAGACCTTTAGTTCCCTCTATATTAAAGAAAAAAAATATGGTACAGATTAAAGAGGTAATTAATTATGGAGACATAAATTGAAAATAATTCTATCGATGACTGCACTTGCTCTTCTTTTTGTTCTTGCAAATTGCGACAAAAAGAAAGAGGGGGATATGCCTGCTGATGCGACAACAACTCAAGAGGCCCCTGCCGCTACAGAAGCGACAGAAGAAGCTCCTGCAGCAGAAGACAGCAAAGAATAAGTTGGAATACAGGGAGGCAATCTTTTCATAGAAATTTCTATGAAAAGATTTGAGCTCTTCTGTTTTTTAACTATTCCAAAAGCGTTTTTATTTTCCCGAGAGATTGTTGATATTTTTCTTGTTTGGACCTAAAGATCTTCTTTCTGTCCTGCAATTCTTTAACAATCTCTCGGGGAGCTTTTGATAAAAGAAGCGGATCACTTAATTTCTTTTCCACCTTTAGTAACTCTTCTTCCACCTTTTGCAATTCCTTTTCTAATCTTGTCATTTCTTGAATAGGGTCAAACGCTCCCGTTACTTCTACCCCAAAAGATTCCCCGTTAATCACAAGATCAATCATCTTGCCCTTAGGGGCTTGATGAACAAATTTGATACGACCCAGCCCTTCTAAAACAACTCCATGCTTTGAAATGACTGTTTGAGCCTGGCCTGATAATGAACCCGTGAATATGCTTAAAACAAAAGGAGGTTCGATGCTAAGGTCGCTCCGCAAAGAACGGAATTCCGAAATCACCTCAATGACGTGATTGATTTCTTCTCGAGCGTCCTCAAAAGCAGACACACGCCCGAGAGACGGCCAAGAAGCCCTAATGAGAAGGCCTTTCCCCCCTATGGCACGCCAAATCTCTTCTGTCACATACGGCATCAAGGGGTGCATCAAGTGGCACAGCTGCCCAACCGCCCACGCCATGGTGTGTTGAATCTCTGTTTTTATCGGCCCTGCATCGCCCAGTAAGAGTGGCTTTGTAAATTCCACATACCAATCACAAAACGTACCCCATAAGAAATGATAGAGGGTTTGGGCTGCCTCATGGAATCGATAACTCTGAATCGCTGTCCCCACCTCTTCGGCACAAAGCGCAAGTTCTGCCACAATCCAGCGATTGATTTCAAAGACACATTTTTCTGCTTGAAACTCTTCTCTCCACACCGCCCCATTCATCTGAGCATACCGTGTGGCATTCCAAAGCTTGGTGATGAAATTACGCGATCCCTCAACATGAGCTTCCGATAGCTTGATGTCCCGACCTGGCGCCGCTAAGGAGGCCAACGTGAATCGAAGCGCATCAGCCCCATATTCGTCAATCAGATACAAAGGATCGATGACATTGCCTTTAGACTTAGACATCTTTTGTCCTTTGGTATCACGAACCAAGGCATGCATGTAAACGTCTCGGAAGGGAACTTTCTGGGTGAAATAAATCCCCAGCATCATCATACGAGCGACCCAGAAAAAGATGATGTCAAACCCCGTTACCAACACATCGGTTGGATACCGTTTTTGAAAGTCAGGATGATTCTCAAACCCCCCTAAGGTTACAATTGGCCAAAGACCAGAAGAAAACCACGTATCCAACACATCTGGATCTGGCGTTAGATCAACAGAGTGACCATATGTTTTTTCGGCCTGTTCTTGCGCCTCTTTTTCTGTATACGCCACGAAGACATGGCCCTCTGGCCCATACCAAGCCGGAATGGAGTGCCCCCACCAAATCTGGCGGGAAATGCACCAGGGCTGAATGTTGTTGAGCCAGTCAAAGTAAACCTTCGTCCACTGTTCGGGAAAGAAAGTGGTGTCACCTTTCTCCACCGCTTCCATAGCTTTTTTTGACAGAGTCTTTGCATCCACATACCACTGATCTGTTAACCGAGGCTCGATCACACTGTCGGAACGATCCCCATGTGGCACAGTGTGGGTGATGTCTTCTATTTTTTCGAGTACCCCGTTCTCTTCAAAAGCAGCCAGCACTTTTTCACGCGCTTGGCGGGTGGTCAACCCCACATAGTCTCCGAGGACACACGCCCCCCTCAATCTATTGTGCTCGTCTAAAATAGAGAGCGCCTCTAAGCCATGTCGCTGCGCCATCTCAAAATCGTTGAAATCATGGGCGGGTGTAATTTTAACAGCCCCCGTGCCCTTGTCAGGATCACAATGATCATCTCCGATAATGGGGAGAGCTCTCTCGGTCAGAGGTTGTATAACCCGTGTTCCAATGAGATGTTTATACCGTTCATCTTGGGGGTGCACTGCCACCGCTACATCTCCAAAAAATGTTTCTGGTCGTGTGGTTGCAATGACAATTCGCCCTTCTCCTGACTCCAAAGGATAAGCAACATAATACATCTTACCTTTAACGTCCTTTTGAATCACTTCCAAATCGGAAATAGCTGTTTGGTATGTCGCATCCCAATTGACCAAACGCTTATCTCGGTAAATCAGCCCATCTTTATAGAGTTGAATAAAAGATCGTTTCACCCCTTGGTTCGCCTGATCATCCATGGTGAATCGCTCCCGTGACCAATCGGCACTAGCACCCAGACGTTTTAGTTGATCAATGATGTCGCCCCCAGATTTAGCTTTCCATGTCCAGACCTCTTCTAGAAATGCCTCGCGACCCAAATCCTGTCGCATCGTTCCTTTTTCAGCTAACTGGCGCTCGACTACCATTTGGGTGGCAATGCCAGCGTGGTCTGTCCCGGCCTGCCACAAAACATCCCGGCCTTTCATACGGTGAAATCGAATGAGAATATCTTGCAACGTAAAGGTAAGCGCATGCCCTAAATGCAAACTTCCGGTGACATTGGCAGGCGGCATAATGATGGTGTATGGCCTGCCTTTACCCGAGGGTTTAAAACACCCGGATTTTTCCCACAACGTATAAAAATATTTTTCCGTTACGGCTGAATCGTATTTTTTTTCTAACATTCCAAACACTACACTTTCTTTAGACTTTGAGTTTTACATAAAGCTCCCGGAATTTTAAAGAAAAATATGGGAAAAAGACCCCACTCTATGGTATTTTCAAATCATAGAAGGAAATTGTCTCCATGAACAAAATTGTTTTTTTTATACTGCTCACCCTCTCAAGCTCTCTTTTAGCGGATGCCCCTGCGGACGCTCCTGTGGAAATCGGTGGGCACAATCTGTCTCGTCTTGCGGAAGAACTGGCCACTTTACAGAAGTTTATTTATAAACGTTTCGGCGGAGATCCGGCCTATCAAGAAGCCGGCGCCAACCCACCCGAAGATCCGTCGCACACCCTATTTCTTGAAAAAATTCAATCTCTTAAAGCCCAAGTATCTGGGGTTATTAGTAAGATGGAAGAACTCCAACAGCAGATTTTAACGAGCAAAAGTGAGGCTGAAAAAAGGCAAGCCAGTTTTGAAGGAAAGATCGCATCTTTGGAAAAAACGATCTCTGACACAACAGAAACGGTTCAGAAAAGTGATGATCAAGCCTACCAGGATAAGTTAAACAAAATGAGCGCCGATGAACTGAGGCTTCATATTGAAACCTCAGGGCGCATCCTCCCCGAAAAACGATTTGAAAAGGCGTTGCATTTATTTGTGACTAAATTTCCAAATGATCCCCATATTGCCTCCATCTATAAAGAACTTGTTTATGTAACTTACAAGAAAGATGAGTATCAAGAAGCGGCTCTCTATGCGGGAGAATTCTATAAGAAATCACCCAAGGCTCCCGAAGCGCCAGAAGTTTTGCTCATGATGGCATTTGCCCTTGAAAAGTTAGGAAAAAATAAAGAAGCCTGCACAACGCTGACGAAAATAAAAACAGATTATCCAAAGACATCTGAAGATTTCCAAGAGCGCCTTTCTATGGCTTGCGCTTCCCTTTCATGTCTCGCCTAAATATTCCTGTTACTCTTTTTGATCGGTTTTCTAAGGAGATGGAGCACTTTGGTCCTTTCGAAGATCGCCCTCTCTTAGGAGTCGCGGTGTCTGGAGGCAGCGACAGTTTGGCGCTCACTTTCCTTCTCCAAAAATGGATCAGCCAACAAGGCGGCAGCCTCCAGGCGTTTCATGTAGACCACAAACTAAGACTCACCTCTACAGAAGAGGCCCACCAAGTCAAAACCTGGCTTGAAGACCAAGGCATTCCTTGCTGTATCTTGACATGGAATCACACCCACAAGCCCACCAGTCGCCTGCAAGAAAAAGCCCGTCAAGCCCGTTATAAGTTGTTGGAAGACGCGTGTGGTGTAAGCGGCATTCTCCATTTAGCAACCGCTCATCATGCCGATGATCAACAAGAAACTTATGTGATGCGCCACCAAGCTCACAGTACAGCGTATGGGTTGTCCGGCATGAGTGCGGTGACTTATTTTGACACGGGACGCTTAATCCGCCCTCTTCTTTCTTTCAAAAAAGAAGACCTCAAAACCAGTTTGGGTACCCACCCCCACTTGGAAGATCCTAGTAATCAAAACTTGGCTTTCCGCCGCGCTCACTTGCGCCAACACCCCTTACCCCCCCAAGACCTCTTATCGTATCAAGAGAATCGCCGGACAGAAGAGAAAGAAACCGCTCAGTTTTTGGCCCTCCATGTCCGAGTAGGAAAAGAAGGATATGGACGTCTGCCCCTCAGCGCTGTAGGCGAGGCAGATAAAGCGATCCTTAAGCGGGCGTTGAGCTTTCTGATTCGATGCATCGGAAATCTAGAGTATTTCCCCAGCCCTTCCTCTGTTGAACGCCTCTATCAGAAATGGCAGCAGCAAGAGTATTCCCCCACCTCTTTGGGGAAATGCGTTGTCTACGTTCATCAAAAGACGGTATGGATTGTGCCCGATCGTCGGTTACTCCCTCCCACCCGCGCCCTGCAGCCCAATGAAAAATTGTGGAACCGATTTTGGGTCAACGGCCCTCTTCCCCCGCATACCCACCTCAAACCTTTGGGCCGAGAGGGATGGTCTCAAATTCGGTCAGAGATCGCGTCTTCTCTTCCCTATCCCGTTGTGATAACCTTTCCCGCTTATTGGCAAGAAAACAAAGTCGTTGCCGTTCCTTTTCTAAAATCTTCTGTAGAGGAAACGACTTACCCTTCTTTTCTCTATCAGCCACAACATTCTTTGCTTGCAGAATTCTTTGTTTAAGTCTACAATTTCCTTCGTTTTAGGAGTTTTTATATGAGTACAAATCAAAGAAATTTTTTGATTTTATTGTTATTGGTTTTTGGTCTTTTCTTCATCTACCAAACATTTTTAGACGACACTTCGAAAATTCAAGGCAAAGCCATTGATTACACGTCCTTTCAGCAGGCCGTGGAAACCAATGATATTAAAGAAGTGGTTATGCGAGGGGATGCTATCTCGGGCAAACGGATGGATGGATCTGCCTTTACCACCAAAGTACCTGAAAAAACAGAAGTGGCTAATGTCCTTGCAAAAAATGGCGTTAAAGTAGAGGTCGCAGGGCGAGAGGAAGATCGTTCCACCTTCTGGAGTATCTTTGTTTCTTGGTTCCCCACCCTTTTGTTCATCGGAGTGTGGATTTATTTTTACCGTCAAATGCAGTCCGGTAGTGGAAAAGCCATGGGGTTCGGCAAATCGAAAGCAAAACTTCTGATTCCAAAATCTGGAAAAATTACCTTTAAAGATGTGGCCGGCATTAATGAATCCAAACAAGAAGTAGAAGAAATTGTAGAATTCTTAAAAGATCCCCCCAAATTCCAACGCTTGGGCGGGAAAATTCCCAAAGGGGTCCTGTTGATCGGATCTCCTGGAAACGGAAAAACCTTATTGGCACGGGCGATTGCCGGTGAAGCCAATGTGCCTTTCTTCTCCATCTCAGGATCTGATTTTGTGGAGATGTTCGTAGGTGTGGGCGCGAGCCGAGTCAGAGATATGTTTGAGCAAGCCAAAAAACATGCTCCCTGCATCATCTTTATCGATGAAATCGATGCGGTTGGACGCCATCGGGGTGCTGGCCTTGGGGGAGGGAATGACGAACGCGAACAAACGCTCAACCAGCTTTTGGTGGAGATGGATGGATTTGAATCCAACGAAGGGATCATTCTCATTGCTGCCACCAACAGGCCTGATGTTTTAGATCCTGCCCTTCTGCGACCCGGTCGATTTGATCGCCAAGTCATCGTCCCTGCGCCTGACGTGAATGGTCGGGAAGACATCTTAAAAGTACACCTGCAGAAAATTCAAAAAGGGGATGATATTGATGCCCGCGTCATTGCTCGAGGAACTCCAGGATTCTCTGGGGCAGATCTTGCCAATCTTGTGAATGAAGCCGCCCTGCTCGCCGCACGCAAAGGGCGCCGATTTGTGGGAATGGCAGAATTAGAAGAAGCCAAAGACAAGGTCATGATGGGCGCAGAACGTCGATCTCTCGCCATGAGCGAAGAAGAAAAGAAACTCACTGCCTATCATGAAGCTGGACACGCTTTGGTGGGGTCTCATTTGTCTGAGTCTGACCCGATTCATAAAGCCACCATCATTCCACGAGGTCGTTCTTTGGGAATGGTCATGCGCCTGCCCGAGGGAGACCGTCTTTCCATAAGTTTTGCAAAGTTGAAGGCGGATCTGGCCGTCGCCATGGGCGGTCGTGTGGCAGAAGAACAAATCTTCGGTACAGACAAAGTGACCACGGGGGCCTCTTCTGATATTAAATATGCTACAGAAATAGCCCGTCGCATGGTGACAGAATGGGGTCTTAGTGAAAAGATGGGGCCTATTACTTATGGCTCCCCCCAGCAAGAGCTTTTCCTCGGACACTCAGTCACCCAAACACAAACCATGTCGGAAGCCACCGCGCAAACCGTGGATCAAGAAGTTCGACGCATTGTGGATGAAGCCTATCAAACGGCTCGAAAAATTTTGACCAAGCATACTACACAACTGGAAGATTTGGCCCAAGCTTTGATTGAGTTTGAAACCCTCACAGGGGAAGACATCAATAACTTGCTCGCGGGCAAAAAAATAAAACCGGTAGCTCAGCAAAAGCCACGCAAGATTCATCAAACCTCTCTCCCTATTTTGGAAGAGGTCTCCCCTAAATCCAAACTACAAACGATCAAGAAGAAATTGATGAAACTTTCTAAACCCAAAAAAACTCCTAAAGAGGAATCGTGAAAAGAAAATTCTTTGGTACAGACGGCATTCGAGGCCTCGTTAATAAAGGAAACATGACCCCTGACATGCTGCTCCGCATGGCTCAAGCGGCAGGACGATGTTTTCAGAAAGAAGACCGACATCATTTGGTGGTGATCGGTAAAGACACTCGTCTCTCGGGATATATGGTAGAACCAGCGCTCACCGCGGGTTTTATTTCCGTGGGGATGGACGTGGTCTTGGTAGGCCCTCTGCCCACCCCCGCCGTTGCGTTGCTTACCCGCTCTTTGCGTGCGGATCTTGGGGTTATGATTTCAGCCTCCCACAACCCGTATACAGATAATGGTATTAAACTCTTCACCCCCGAAGGAAACAAACTGTCTGACGCTCAAGAACTGGAGATTGAACAGAAAATTCTAAGCTTTGATAGTGAATACCTTGCCTCCCCGGATCAACTCGGCCGTGCCAAACGGTTGGATGATGCTCCTGGGCGCTATATTGAATTTGTAAAATCCACCTTCCCTGCAGGTTTAAGATTAGATGGTCTCAAAATTGTGGTGGATTGCGCCAATGGCGCCGCGTACAAAATTGCCCCCATGGTTTTATGGGAGTTAGGGGCCCACATTATCCCTATCGGAGATGACCCCAATGGGAAAAACATCAATTTAGACTGTGGCGCCACCTCTCCTGGCCTGATGGCAAAGACGGTCCGAACACATAATGCCGACATCGGTATTGGTCTAGATGGAGATGCGGATCGACTCATCGTCTGTGATGAAAACGGAACAGTTGTTGAGGGAGACCTCCTCATCGGCGTCATTGCATCGCTCTGGAAAGAAAAAGGACAGCTCAAAGGTAACGCTGTTGTGTCCACCATTATGTCAAACATGGGGTTAGAAAAGTTCTTGTCTCATAGAGGTATCTCTCTTGTGCGTACCGCTGTGGGGGATCGCTATGTCACCGAAGAAATGAAAAGACGGGGCGCTAATGTAGGGGGTGAACCCTCTGGCCATATTGTCTTCAGCGACTATGGCACCACAGGCGACGGACTTGTGGCTGCCTTGCAGGTGCTCTCTCTGCTCGTTCAATCAAAAAAACCGGCTAGCCAAATCTTGCATCCTTTTGCCCTGACACCTCAGATCACGAGCAACCTCAAATTGAAGAATAAAAAGCTGCTCCAAGACCCTCATCTTTTAAAGGAAATTGAAAAGATTTCTCGGGCCTCTCAGAAACAAGGCGATCGTCTTTTGGTCCGCCCCTCGGGGACAGAACCTGTTGTACGGTTGATGGTGGAAGGACCCGACAAAGCCCAGTTAGAGGGAACCTTAAAGAAAGTGGAGAAACTTTTAAAAGATGCCGATCTCACCCACTCTTAAGGTGATTGTCTCCGCCCCACCCCCTCAACAAGGACGCGGCCTTACCCTTACCTTGTTCACCGGACACACCCAAGGGTTCCCCTATGTTGGTCTTTTAAAAGATAAAAATATGGTTGCCTTAGGACTCGTCGGGCCCGACTTTCCCGAAGAAGCCGTTCGGGCCGATTTGTGCCATCGCCCCGCGTGGCGGCAAGCGTCTTTCCAAGAAGCTCTCGTCAATCCACAGGACATTGAAGCCTTTGAGCTGTGGGGAACTCCTTTTCAAATCAAAGTCTGGCAAGCTCTCTACGCCCTCCCCCGCCATCAACCCACCACGTATAAAGAAATCGCCTATCAAGCTGGGTATCCCCGGGCATTCCAAGCCGTGGGCCAAGCCATTTCGCGCAACCCCATTTCCATTTTTATTCCCTGTCATCTGGTGATTAAAAAATCCGGGGAAAGGGGAGATTATTATTGGGGGAAGTCGCTGAAGGAAAAATTGCTTAACACCCCTCAAACAATATTTTATAGTAATTAAAAAGAAGTCTGTTTATTGAGTTGGGGAGGAACCCATGCCTTACAAAACCATCAAAGATTTACCAGAGGGTGTCCAACATGTGCTGCCGCATCATGCCCAAGAGATTTATCGAGCGGCCTACAACAATGCCCATTCCCAATATTTTAAAAAAGATACTCGGCGTGACCCAGAAGACTCGTTAGAAGAAATCTGCCATCGGGTAGCCTGGGGAGCGGTGAAAGTAGTCTACCGTAAGAATGCCCAGGGTAAGTGGGTAGAAAAGTAAGGAGCCTGTTCTTTTAGACAAACAACAGAGGCCATCAAAACAGTCTTTTCAAAAGAGTGTCCTGAGGCTTAAAAAGTCTACTTTGTTGGCTTAATGTTAAGACCGCCAAAACGATTTTTAAACTTACCAACCTGGCCGCCCGCATTCAAAAGTCTTTGAACGCCAGTCCACGCCGGATGGTTTTTCGGATCTGTTTGAAGTCGCAGCACATCACCCTCTTTGCCCCATGTGGAACGTGTTTCATATTCAGATCCATCCGTCATAACAACTTTGATGGTGTGATAATCTGGGTGTATGTTCTTTTTCATTGATTGAATCCTACTTATTTTCAGTCCTCTTTAAATACTGGAAATCTTTCCTTGAATCAAGAAAAAAGTGAGTTTTTCCTTTGAGAAAGGCCTTTTTTTCTCTCTTTTTTACGAAATTTCTTTACCTAATGGGGAAGTCGCCCTAGAATACACTTGCTTTTATGCAATGACGATTTTTTGAAGGAGACGCAGAAATGACTGCCCCACTTATGCCTCGAGCAACAGCTTCTTGGCTCTTAGACAATACAACTTTAACCTTTGAGCAAATCGCTGAGTTTTGTGGATTACATCCCTTAGAGATTCAAGCTTTAGCTGATGGCGAAACCTTTGTGGTGGGGGTTGACCCTATTGCCACAGAGCAATTGTCCTTTGAAGAAATTCAACTAGCGACAAAAAATCCCTTGCATAAACTAAGACTCAAACAAGAGCTTTCTGAAAAGCAACGGCGCACCAGCGGCCCGCGCTATACCCCCTTGAATAAACGTCAAGATAAACCGGATGCGGTTTCTTGGCTTTTGCGGCACCACGGCAACCTGAGTGACAATCAAATCATTAAACTGGTTGGAACCACCAAAAGTACCATTGATAAAATCCGCGACCGTTCCCATTGGAATTTCAAGAATTTAAAGCCCCGGAACCCCGTTGAACTTGGGTTGTGTACAGAGAGAGACTTAGAGGAATCTTTGGCAATCTCAGAGAAAAAGGAAAAAGAACCCAAAGTGATGCCCTCTAAAAAAGAGGTCCTCAAAAAAAGAAAAGTCCCTAAACTTGTGAAGGCAGCAAAGCCTAAAGCGGCAAAGAAGACGGTAAAGCCTGTGAAGGCGACAAAACCTAAAGCGGCAAAGAAAGTCGTTGCTCCTAAAGCTAAAAAAGCAGCAAACCCCAAAGCTAAAAAAAAGGGAGCGGCTAAGGCGGCGAAAAAGCCAGCCACCAAAAAGAAGACCCCAAAGAAGAAGTAAAAGCCTTGGGCCTCTTTTTTTTCCCGCTGCTTGGCCTGATTGCCCTGTGGATTAGCTATCAGGACATTAGATACGGCAGAATCCCGAATCTGGCGCTGATCGCTTTAGGATTTCTTCTCTGCTGGCATTATGGGCACATTTTCCAGAAGGATGCTACCCTCTCTGCCCTCCTTCCCCTACTTCTCTCTGGCCTCCTTGGACTCAGCCTCGTGGGGGTATTTCTTTTCTTGCCAAAATATAGGAGCTTTGTCGGCGCTGGCGACTTGAAGCTTTTTTGTCTTGCCTGTTTTTTTGTGCCCCTTGAGACACTTCCCTTCTTTCTGATTACAAGTGGCGTCTTAGGAGGACTCTGGGCTGTTGTTTATAAAAAAAAGACATCCCCCCAAAAAACCTTTCCGCTCGGCCCCGCCTTGATGTTCGCCCTGGTAGGGGTGGTGGGGTTCGCTAGAGTGAGTTCCTTGTCCCGTTTATAATTTTCTCTTTTTTTCTACTTTTTCACCTTTATCTTTCTGCCTATGATGCCTGTCAAGATAACAGAGCGGCATGCTATGAATGATGCGGTCAAGAACTTAGACGCCCCCTCTTTTGAGTCTTTTTTAGTTCAGTGTCAAATCTTATCCCCGGATTTGCTCTCTGTAGTACGTCGCGAGAAGGGCAAAGAACGACGCTCTTTTGAAAAAATCTTGCTTAATCTCCACCTGATAAATGAAGAACAGCTAACCGAACTTTTGTCTGATTTTTCCGGTCTGCCTCTCGCGGATCTAAGTCATACCGATCTCAGTCATGTCCACCCCCTCTTCACAGAACTATCTCCGCTGTTGTCCACCGAGTTATCTTCTCACCCCACTTGGCTGCCTTTTAAAAAAGAAGAGGAGACGCTCCATATTGCCGTTGCCGACCCTTTGAAGGAACGAGACAGAAGCCATCTTACCTATCAACTGTCTTCTTTCCAGTGTATTTTTTATGTGGCCCCCGCGTCTCAGATAGAAAGGTTGAGACGTCTCCCCGAGCAGGAAGACCCATCTTTATCTGACCTTTTCGCGACGCTGGACTCCTCTTCCTTGACCGTACCCTCCCTTGTCTCTGCGGAACTCATCCCCCGTATTCTCGACAGATGCTTGACAGAAGCCGTCCACCAAAGAGCCTCCGATATTCATCTCGAAACTGAAAGTAAGTTTATCCGGATACGACTCCGGGTTGACGGACAGTTATTGCTTTACCATTCTTTCCATAGAGATTTTTGGGATAGTTTCTGTGTGCATTTAAAAGTCTGTTCCCAAATGAACATTGCGGAAAGTCGCCTCCCCCAATCGGGACGATTCTCAAGAAAAATAGAGGGCGAAGAAATCGATTTTCGTGTCTCTACCCATCCCACCAAACATGGGGAGAGCATCGTGATTCGTGTCTTAGATAGAGTGAAAGCTCTCCTGTCTCTGCACGAGATTGGGTTCCCTTTACCAACCATTGCTTGCCTTAAAGACACTCTTCAAATCCCGCAAGGATTATTCATTGTGTCAGGCCCCACAGGGTCTGGAAAAACGACAACGCTCTATTCCATTCTCACTCATCTGAATACCCCCGCTCGCAATATCATGACACTGGAGCAACCCATCGAATATGAACTGCCCTTTGTGCGACAAACAGAGATCCAAGAGAACTCTTTTTTTACGTTTGCCAATGGAGTGCGCTCTATTCTCCGACAAGACCCCGACATTTTGTTTATTGGGGAGGTGCGCGACGCTGACACGGCACAAATGGCACTAAGGGCCTCCATGACTGGGCACCAAGTTTATACCACCCTCCATGCCCCCCGTGCCTTGGGAACCATCCAGCGGTTGACGGATCTTGGTCTCTCTTCGGCCGCCCTGGCGGGGAACCTAAAGGGCCTTCTCTCCCAACGTCTTATCCGTTCCCTGTGCCCCCGGTGTCGGCAGAGACGCCCTCTCTCCTTTCAAGAGTCTTGCCTGATTCAAGAAGACACAGATCAATTTGTGTATGATCCGATTGGATGTTCTTTTTGTCATCAAACAGGATACAAAGGACGGTTCCCGCTGGTGGAGTTTATTCCCTGTACAGAGGCCTTTAATCAGCTCATCCTCGACAAAGCACCCCTGGCTGTTCTTGAAAAAGAAGCACGCACAATAGGGTACGTCCCTCTCGCCGAACAAGGCATCCAGGCCCTCTTGGAAGGGCTCACCTCCCTTTCCGAATTATGTTCTGTTGTGTCGCTTGAAAAGGAAATCTTATGACACTTTATAGGTACAAGGGGCTTCAAGACAAAAGGACGGTGACAGGAATGTTAGACGCTCCCACCTTGGCAGAGTTTTTAGAAAAACTCGTGGCCCAGAATATCCACGTTCTTTGGTATTTTCCTAATCCATGGATCTCTAAGAGACTCTCTTTTCAAGACTCATTGGCCCTCTCGAGCCATTTAGAATATCTCTTAAAGGCAGGCCTCTCTCTCCACACAGCGCTCTACCATATCAGCCGGCAATCCTCCCGTTCGCTGCGCACTTCAGCCCTTTTTTTACAAAAGAAAATTGAGGGCGGCTTTAGTCTTTCTGAAGCCATTCGTTCGGAAAAAACTTTTTTTGATCCTGTGTTTATAGAGCTGATCACGATAGGAGAGGCCAATGGAAACTTGGCCCAATCCTTTGCCCACATTAAAGTGTATCTCTTATGGAAAAATAAATTTCAAAAAACATTGGTTCAGTCGCTCCGTTATCCTTTCATTTTGTTCTTTTTATTGATCGTTCTCATGATCACCCTCACCACATTTTTGGTGCCGCCCCTTAAATCTTTTTTGGTCGCGATGAACCTCGAACAAAGTCTTTCCACCTCTTTGTTGTTACGTTTTACAGACGTGTGGTGTCACTATGGTAGCTTTGTCTTTTTAGGGTTCATTTTTACGAGTGTTTCTTTCTTTTTTTTAACAAGAGTTAAGAAAATAAAATACCTCTGGCACAAAACATTGATTCATATCCCTTTGTTGGGGCCCTTCTTAGTAAAACTGTGGATTATCCGCATCAGCATGAGTCTCTTCCTTTTGCTGAAATCGGACATTTTTCTTCTGAAAGCATTGCAAATCACCGCCACTCAAACAGACAATTTGTATCTAACCTCAATTCTAGAGAGGGTGCGCGCACAGCTCACAAAAGGGCAAAGTCTTTCCCATTCCTTTGAGTCGGTTAAAACCATTCCTTCCCTGATGTCCCATTTTATTAAAGCCGGGGAAGAATCCAATAATCTGACGGATAGTTTTTTGACTATTCGAGATTACTATAGTGAAATGGCTCACTATCAAATTGATTTTTTGAAAGACTTTCTGCCCATTCTCTGCCTTCTTCTGATGGGAGGATTTTTAATCTGGGTCGTACTGGGTATATTTTACCCCCTTTATAATGTATCAGGACTCTAATATGCTTCTACTTGTCATTGTTTTTCTAGATCCTACCCTCTTCGTCTCGGTGATAGAAAAGAAAAAGACGCGAGAGTCTTACGCCTTTTCCACCCTAGAAGAGTTTCTCTCATCTCCCTTGTGGACACACCATAAAGAGACTCCTCGTGTGGTGTATCTCGAACAAGAATCCTTCCAGACCCTCTGCGATCTCAGGGACCTTTCTCCTTGGGAAAAAGCGCTCTTTTGGATCCAAAAGAAAACCGGTGTCTCCCACGCTGCTCTTTATTTCCTGTCATGGCATCAGGCCTTTTTTTTCCACCCCACTCTTCCCGCTTCCTTAAAAAAAGGTCCCCTTCTGAAAACCAGCTGCGTGCTTCTTGACCTCTTAAAAACCATCCCCAAACGCACTGCAGAGCCCACCCTCTTCTTTTATTTCCATCCAGCTCTTGGGCTGTGGCAATGTGCTTTCTCAAAGACCTTTTTATTCACCCTCTTCACACCCCCTATGCCTGAAGAAAAGGTGGAAGATCATGTGCAGAAAAGTCTCCATGAAATGCGGAAAAGGGGCTTTAAAGAAGGGATCTCCTCCGTTCCTCTTTCTTCCCCTCTTGAACACATTTCCCCTTTCTCTTCTTTTAAGATGCCCCCCACTTATTTGCACAAAACTTTGGCGGCAGGGTTCCTCTTTGTTTTGTGTGTGGGGTACACCCTTTATTCTCTGAAAATATGGGAGGCCCAATTGCACCGCTCTCGACAGGCGTTGAGGCAGATGGAAACAAAGATCAACACCCCAGAGTATCGAAAGGTGAAGGCTCATTTTGGAGGGCAGAAATAGGATCCTCAGAACGTACCACCAAGATACTTTTTGTCATGCTCAGCGGTCTGATTGTGGGATCTCTTGTTTATCGGTATTATGTGTTTGGTCTTTTCTATCACGAACAAAAAGAAATAACCGCCGCCCAAAAAAAGATCTCCCTGGAGCACAGGGAGATCTTATATCATCATAAAAGACAACAAGAATTAGAGAAACGACTTAGCGACGGTCGCCCAAGAATCTTAATAAAAGTAGAAACAGATTGATAAAGTCGAGATAGAGAGCCAGCGCGCCCATAACGGCTTTTTTCGACTGTACTTCGCCCGAGTCATGCTCGTAGTAGATTTCCTTAACTCTTTGGGTATCATACGCGGTGAGCCCCGTGAAAATGATCACGCCCAAAATCGAGATAATGAATTCCATCATGGAGCTTTTTAAGAATATATTCACAACAGACGCGAGCACTACCCCGATAAGTCCCATAAGAAAGAAAGACCCTAGACCGGACAAATCACGCTTGGTGATATAGCCATAAAGACTCATGATTCCAAAAACGGAAGACGTGATGAAAAATACACGCGTTAAGCTTGCCCCTGTGTACACCAAAAAAATGGAAGACAGGCTTAATCCCATCAGCATGGCATATCCTAAAAAGATGAGCCTTGCTGTCGCGGCTCTTAATTGGTTGATTCTAAGCGACAAATAAAAGACGGTGCCGAGTTGGGCAAAGAACAAAAGCCACGTAAACCCGCTGGGCACATATCTGCCCGTGGCATCAACCGCAAAAAGCAACTGTTGCAGTGCCGGAACTTGAGTCACAGAAAAGGCCATAAATCCTGTAAGGATCAGCCCCATAAACATATACCCATAGACTTTCATCATATAGCCACGCAACCCAAGATCCATCTCGGACGCTCGAGAGCCTGTTTGATTAATAACTTTATATCGAAGATCTGACATAATTAATTCTCCATCATAATGATCTAAATCCCAAATCAGGGCTGATTTTACCATATTTAAAAAAGGAATACAATAAAAGCAAAAAAGGGATTCATCCTCCAAACCCACATGAATATTTCCAAAACTTTCAACTGGTTACAGAAAGTATGATTAAACGAACCAATGCCCAAGCAATCCCCAAAGATCTCCCCTCTAAAGTCGAAAGAGATCCTCTTGTTTTTGCACTGTTTCATTCCCCACAGCGCCTTCTTTTAAAACAATCTATACTGCAATCTATGAAAGATTTTACTTGATTTTAGGGGGTCAACTACGGTAATTAGCAAGCTGTATTAAATTTAAGGAGTTACAAATGGAAAGAATTCCATTAACTGCCCGAGGCCTCAAAAGATTAGAAGCCGAGCTAGCGCATTTAAAATCAGTTGAACGTCCGGCCGTGATTAAAGCGATTGAAGACGCCCGCGCCCATGGAGACCTTTCCGAGAATGCCGAGTATCATGCCGCCCGCGAACGTCAATCTTTTGTAGAGGGGCGTATTAACGAGTTGGAAGATAAAACCAGTCGCGCTGAGGTGATTGATGTTCAAAAGCTTTCCGGAGATACCATTAAGTTTGGTGCAACAGTTAGATTGTCTGACGAGCTTGTCAAAGAAAAATCAAAGTATCAAATTGTAGGCGTGGATGAGGCGGATATTAAGCAAGGGCTTCTTCCCATTAATTCTCCGTTAGCCCGCAGTCTTATTGGCAAAAAAGTGAACGATATCGTGGAAGTGAAAACGCCTCGGGGAGAAAAAGTTTATAAAATTCTCGATATTTCTTTTGTCTAAATTCAGACTTCCGAAACTTTCTTTGTTTTATTTATCTTAAGCTCCCTTTTCAGTGGCATATTTAAAAAAAATATCTTAGATTGTTTCCATGGTTCAAAAATCTGAGATTAAAGCGAAACCTCTCCCTGTGATGCCTTCGAAAAGCAACCGGTGGGTTTGGATTTTGCTTAGCGCTTTTTTGATCACCGCCGGCATGGGGGGATATTTTCTCTTTCAATGTAAAAGTTTTTCTGTCTCAGATGATCAAATCAATCTAAAAGCGCTTCAAACCGCTCGGGCAGAAATCCAAACATTGCGCCAGCAGTTAGCAGAGCAAGGATCATCCGGCCAAACGGCCCAAATCACTCTCGCCAACAAAGAGGCTTTGAGAAGGATTTCTGATAATTTCCAGAAAATATTTATTTTTTCTAGGTTAGAGCGCCGTGTCTTGACGGGAAAAAATTTCTCTGCGTCTTTCTCAAAATTAGATCAGCTCGTTGGACCGCCCCTTCAAGATCCCCGATTCGATATTTTAAGAAACAATACCCAAGGCATTACCCCGCCTTCCGGCATTGAGACTTCTTTTAGATCCTATACCCCTCCCCAAAAGTCTGGCTCTGGGGCTTTAGGAGAGAAAATATTTTATTTCTTTAATAACTTTCTAAAAATTAGAAATTTCCAAGAAAAAGAAAAAATAGATACGCTCTGTACCCTCATCCGGAATGATCATACCCAAAAAGCCCTTCTCTTTATTGAAAAGAATTTCCCTGAGTATCAAGAGTGGAGTCAATCTCTGAAAATCAGACTCGACGTAAAACAAGCATTGAGATCTTTGGAGGAGCTTGTTTTTAATGGCTTGAGGATATAGGAAATGCTGTCTAGAAAGATTGGATTTTTATTAAGACTTATTTTAATTGTTGGCTTTGTTTTTTGGCTTGCCAACAATCCTGGGACACTTACTTTAAATTGGTTAGGGTATGAAATTGAAACAACGATTTCCTTCGTCCTACTTCTGGTGTTTCTGCTCTTTATTTTAGCCGCTCTTATTTCTTCTGGTTGGCAAGGTCTTGTTTGGATTGTGAAACAAATTCTGAGTGTGGGATCCCATCTTAAAACAAATCCTCATAAGGTACTCGCCCAAGCTTTTTCAGCCATTGAATTTGGTAATCTGAAAGAAGCCCAGCAATTAGCCAAAGAAGCCATGAACCTGAACCCTGAATCGGCCTTGCCAGCCATTGCCCTCTTAAAAGCATCTCAAATTCTACACGATAGGAAGACGGAAAGTTTGGCTTTATCTCATCTAAAGCAGTTTGAGGAATTTACGGCCATGGCTTGGTATGACGAGATTGGCGCGGCATTGAAAAGCAAGCGGCTGGACCTTGCGAAAAAACTGATTGCCTCTTCTTCTAAAGCCCATGGAGATCAAGGCTGGTTTTTGAAGCAAGCGTTAAAAGTAGCCATTGCGGCCGCTGACTGGAACGAGGCTTTAGACCTTTTGAAACAATCCAACAAAAAAGGCAGCTTCACCCAAGAAGAATCGAATCACATCTACGGGTTTCTTTGGTACCAACTTTCCCTTGAACGTTCCCTTCCTGAGAGCGAAAAACTTTCCCGCATGGAAACGTCTTATAAATATGACCCCCACTTTTTAGACAATCTCTTGAGTTTTGCCCGACTGCTCGCAACCAAAAAAGACAAACGCGCGGCTCAGACTCTTTTAGAAAAAGCGTGGTCAGACAAACCATCCTGGGCCATTGCAGACGTTTATTGTGACTTACTGGGCACAGATAGCCAACCTTTATCAAAAGCACGACAAGCGCGGCAACTCTATGATCTGATGCCTGACCACCCGGTGAGTCAGTTGATTCTGATTACATATTTTATCCAAGCTAAGTTGTGGGGAGAAGCGAAACGTGTCTTGGCTCTGTTGCCTAAGGACGTGCCGGAAGCCTATGTTTTAAAAGCGGCTTTGACGAAAAAAGAAAAGAACAATATGCCGGATGTGCTCACCTACCTAAAGAAAGCCATGCAGCAAATCTCTTATCCCTACAAGTGCACCAAGTGTCGAAAATCCATGGAAAAATGGGAGATCTCTTGCAGTCATTGTGGGTCGTTTTTGAGTGTGTATTTAAAACACCCCATTACCTATGCCCAGTGTTTGGATGCACTGGAATAAATAGTTTCTGAGCTAATAACCCCTTCTTAAAAGGAGAAGCCAAACGATGAGCGACCTTCCTCCCTGCCCCAAATGCCAATCTCCTTATCTATATGAAGACAGAGGACTACATATTTGTCCGGAATGTGGATATGAAGGCGCTGCGCAATTAGACCCAGAGGGAACTCTTGGCGCCGAGATTGTTCGGGATGCGAATGGCGTGGAGCTCAAAGACGGGGACACGGTCACCGTCATTAAAGATTTAAAGGTCAAAGGATCGTCTGCGATCGTCAAGGTGGGAACAAAAGTTAAAAACATCCATCTTGTTGAAGGAGACCATGATATTGATTGCCGAATTCCGGGCATCGGCTCTATGGGATTGAAGTCACAATTCGTCAAGAAAGTGGTGGAGTGAACCCATCTACTGATAGAGCTTCTAAGTAATCTTCCGTCCGAAAATATCTGTCAGTTGTTGAAAGAAAATACTCTCTCCTTTGTCTTCCAAAGCCCAAGTCCACGCCACAACGGCTTGTACAAAACACCATTCCTCGATGCGCTTTTTCTCCCAGTCAAACGCCTCCGAAAATGCCTGGATCCTGAGATCGATGATCTTTTCTGCCTCCGGCAGATTGAGAAGAGGAAGGATGGGATTTCGGATAAACGAACCGGCCTCATACACAGGATCCCCCACAATCCCTTTGGGATCGATGAGAACCCACCCTGCCCCATCTTGAAGGATATTCTCATGATGCAAATCTCCATGGAGCAACACAGACTCTTTGGTAGTTGCCAAAAGCTTATCCCGCAAAGACCGAGCTGTCTTAAGATAGAAGAGCGGAATGGAGGGGAAATCTTTATCCAGCGTTCGAAGCCAATCGGTTAGCTTTGGAAAAGAATGCCCCTGCGGCACCGGGGCCTGATGCAGCTGGCGGATGGTCTGGATCGCGACTTCAAGACCCATTGATTCTTTTTCAGGGAATATCTCTTTAAGGGACGTGCCCGGCACAGCTCTCTCCAGCAACAGTGCTCCTTTTTTTTGGTTAAGCACCCGCACGGCGCAGTAGTTTGCGAAGGCCTTCAGAGCAGCGGCCTCTCTCTCGAGTCCGTCAAAATCGAGGCTGAGTTTCAGGATGATGGGCGCTTTTCCTCGGGCGCCTTTTAAGACATAGTTGTAAGACAAATTCTTGACGGGGGTGAGGTGTGACACCCCCCATGCCTCTTCGAAAGACCGAACGATTTGGGGGAGGTGAGAAAGCCATGTCTCGCCTTCCTTGCCATAAATGCCTTTGATATTTTTTTCAAATTGATTGAGCATTGAAGTCTCCTAGCCATGACGAGGCAGATCTAAGTCTCATCCCTCTTTAGGGCGGCCAAAAACGCACTTTGGGGAATCTCCACGTTACCAATTTGGCGCATCTTCTTCTTACCTTTTTTCTGCTTATCCAGCAGTTTCCGTTTCCGGCTTACGTCTCCCCCATAACACTTGGCGGTCACGTCTTTCCGCATGGCCGAGACGGTCTCTCGCGCAATGATTTTGCCCCCAATGGCGGCTTGAATGGCAATCTTAAATAACTGCCGCGGGATTAAATCTTTCAGTCTTTCACAGATCTCCCGACCGCGCCCTTCCGCCCGATCCCGATGCCAGATGAACGACAAGGCATCCACAGGATCCCCATTCACCATGATTCCGATTTTCACCAGATCACCCTCTCGATAAGAGTCAAGCTGATAATCAAAACTGGCGTATCCTTTACTGATGGACTTCAGACGATCATAAAAATCGAACACAATTTCGTTGAGGGGGAGTCGATACACCACCATCACCCGATTCCCCACGTAGTTCATATCCAGCTGCTCGCCCCGGCGTTCCGTACACAGCGTTAAAATCGATCCCAGATATTCATCGGGCACCATAATGGTTGCCTTGATCCACGGCTCTTCCACATAGGCGATGCGGCCTGCATCTGGCATATCCGCAGGGTTATGTAGCTCAATCATCGTGCCATCGGTTTTGTGCACCCGATAAATAACGCTGGGCGCTGTTGTGATGAGATCTAAATCAAATTCACGTTCTAAACGTTCTTGAATAATTTCAAGGTGCAACAGCCCTAAAAATCCACAGCGAAACCCAAACCCAAGCGCTGCAGAACTTTCTGTTTCAAAGTGAAAACTGGCATCATTCAGCCGCAGTTTTGAGAGACTTTCTTTGAGCACATCAAACTCGGAGGCGTCTGACGGAAACATGCCACAAAACACAACCGGTACAGAGGGTTTGAATCCTTTCAAAGGTTCTAAACATCCTCCTTTTTCCGTGGTGATGGTATCCCCCACCTGGCAATCCGCCACTTGTTTAATGTTGGCAGAAATGTACCCAATTTCGCCCGGATAGAGCACGTCTGTTTTTTGAATCTTGGGCGTAAAACATCCCACCTGATCCACCGTATAAAGACCGTTCGTGGCCATCATGCGGATTTTCATCCCAGGCTTTAAAACGCCCTCTTTGATGCGAACCAAAGTGACAACCCCTAAGTAACTGTCATACCAGCTGTCGATCAGCAAGGCTTGCAAGGGCAGGGATTCATCCCCCTGGGGGGCTGGCAACTTGTGAACAATAGCTTCTAAAATGTCCACCACTCCTTGACCCGTTTTGGCAGAGGTTAGGATGGCCCCACTCGCGTCAATGCCGATTACTTCTTCAATTTGCGCGCGAATCCGTTCGGGTTCTGCGGCAGGCAAATCAATCTTATTCAGAATGGGAATGATCTCATGGTTGTTATCAATGGCTTGGTAAACATTCGCCAGGGTTTGGGCCTCCACCCCTTGGGATGCATCCACAATGAGTAACGATCCTTCGCACGCCGCCAGCGAGCGACTCACCTCATAAGCAAAATCCACATGTCCCGGGGTATCCATGAGATTGAGCTGATAGGTTTCTCCATTTTTGGCGGTATACATCAATCGAACGGTTTGCGCTTTGATGGTGATGCCTCGCTCTCGCTCAATGTCCATGGAATCTAAGACTTGGTCTCGGAGTTCACGCTCCGTCAACCCTTGGCATTCCTGAATCAACCGATCAGCGAGCGTCGACTTACCATGATCGATATGGGCAATGATGGAAAAGTTGCGAATATGAGACAAAGGAATTTTGGTCATTTATACTCTCAAAGACCCTTGAAGGTCGGCTTCAACAGCCTCTAGCACCCGATCATAGAGAGTCTTAATCTCAGCATCAGAAAATGTATGATCTTGCGGTTCAAAGGTCACATGAATGGACACAGATTTAAACCCTGCAGGCACCCCCGTGCCTTCGTAGAGGTCAAAAATTTGCACCTCTTTGACGCACGGATCTATCCGCCTCACGGTCTTCATAATACGCTCTGCCTTCACCGATTTATTGAAGAGAAAGCAGAAATCTCTTTCCACCCGTTGGAAGGGGGACAAGGAAAACACGCCCTTTGATTTGACTTTCTTGGCACTCCCTCTCGCCACATCAAGCCCAACTAAATCTAGTTCAAAGGCATAGACACGTTCCCTAATCCCAAATTCTTTTAAGATCGCGGGATGAATCTCCCCAAACACCCCGATGGACCCCTTCGGTACGTTTATCCAAGCAGACCGACCCGGATGGTACCAGGAGGGAAGCGACCGAGGCCTGAGTTTATCATCCTTCAAATACGGCGTCTCTGAGCTGAACTCTACACACTCGAGGGGAACCCCTGACCGTTCTAGAATAGCCACCACATCAGATTTTAGATCAAACACATCCGTTTCTCGCTCTTGCTTAGACCAATGATAAGCTTTCTGTGTCCCTAGACGCACCCCCGCGATGGTTGATATCTCATCAGGCATAAACCGCTCCTCTGGAAGAGTCCGATAGGCCGGACCGATCTCAAAAAAGGATAAAGGGGAGAGCCCTCGATCTAAGTTCTGCTGCACCGCTTTGAGGAGATGAATCAGAACAGAGGGACGCAAATATTCCAAATCCACCGTAATGGGATTCATAATACGCAGATTCTCATCCGTTCCCCCAAAAAGACGAAATTGTTTTTTGCTCACCATGGACCATGTTACCACTTCCATAAAGGACCGACTGGCCAAAAGATGACGCAGGAAAAACTCAGACCGTTTCACATCAAAGAGTGTTTTCGGCGGCTCAGAGGGGAGGGAAACCTCTGGTAAATGCTCGTACCCATAAATGCGCGCCACTTCTTCCACCACATCCACCGACAGGGTAATATCCGGTCGCCATGATGGAGGCACCGCCACATGCTGATCTTTCAGAAGGGTGAATCCCAAATTTTCTAAAATCTTATAAGCTGTGTCTTTTGGTAATTTAATGCCTGTACGCTTGGTCACCATCTCCACATGAAACGGGATATGGGGGAGGGGTGCAACGACTTCTCCCACCTCTATAATATCACTCACTTCTCCCCCGCAAATTTCTAGAATCAGCTGAGTTGCCCGCTCCATCCCCATGCGCGTCAGCAGGGGATCCACCCCCCGTTCGAATCGATACCGAGACTCACTGTGTATATTAAGCTTTCTCCCTGTGCTTGCCACTGACAGAGGATTAAAATACGCCGACTCTAACAAAACAGAGTCTGTTTCAAGGGTACAGCCCGAGTCTAAGCCACCCATCACGCCCCCCAAAGCCAAGACTTTTTCTTGGTCAGCGATCACCACCATATCAGCCTCAAGAACATATTCTTTTTCATCTAAGGCAACAAAAGGTTCGCCCTGCCGCGCCAAGCGGATATCCACCGATCTTTTGATGGATCTCAAATCAAAGACATGCAAAGGACGACACAGATCAAAAGACACATAATTGGTGATATCCACCAGGGCCGAAATGGGTGTCGCCCCAATGGCTTTGAGGCGCTTTTGCAACCACTCGGGGCTTGGCCTGTTTTTTATCCCCCGAATCGTCCGCCCCAGATATTGTGGACACGCTTGCTGTGCCTCTGGGGATAGGGTGAGTTTAAGATCCATTTTAAAGGAACCAGGAATCTCTGGAATCATCAAAGGCTTTAAGGTACCGGCGCCGGCAGCTGCTAAATCTCTGGCAATCCCTCGGACCCCTAAACAATCGGGACGGTTGGGCGTGACACTCACTTCAATGACAGGGTCATCTAAACCGGCGTACGGGGCAAACTCTGCCCCAACGGGAGCCTTTTCCGCCAATTCTATGATGCCATCCTGGCCTTCTTCGAGCCCCAACTCTTTCGCCGAACACAACATGCCAAAGCTGGTAACACCCCGGATTTTTGTTTCCTTCAACGTGAGATTCAACGCAGGCACATGCGTTCCGGGGAGACCCAATACAGATTTTAATCCTCGCCGCGCATTCGGCGCCCCACACACAATTTGAAGGGGTGTGGCGTCACCGCAATCGACGGTACAGATTTGCAACCGATCTGCCTCAGGGTGAGGTTTTGCCTCAAGAATATGAGCGACCTTAAATCCCTTAAGATTCACCGCTGGATTGGTGACGGATTCCACTTCAAGCCCGAGCTTGGTTAACCGATGGATGAGTTGGTCTAATGTTTCAGACGTTTCTAAATGGTCTTTTAACCACGAGAGGGTAAATTTCATGGCATGTCTCTTTTTTTCTTGAGCAGGGCAGACGCCATCGACATCGCCTCAAACCCATAATGGGTGAGCCATCGTTTATCAGACTCATAAAACTGTCTCAAATCAGGAATTCCGTATTTCAACATGGCCAGACGTTCGAGCCCCGCCCCAAAGGCAAAGCCTTGATATTCATCGGGGTCTAATCCCACATTTTTCAAAACGTTGGGATGGACCATGCCGCATCCCAAAATCTCTAGCCAATCTTGTCCGCCCCCAATTTTCAATTGGTTATCCGATCGGCTGCACCCAATATCCACCTCAGCAGAGGGTTCGGTAAAGGGGAAAAAACTGGGTCGAAATCGCAGCGGCAACTCATCTACATCAAAGAAAGATTCCAGAAAATCTTTCAAGCATTTCTTCAAATGCCCCATGTGAACCGTCTTATCAATCACCAATCCCTCGAGCTGATGGAACATGGGGGTATGGGTCATATCATAATCGGACCGGAACGCGCGCCCTGTGACAATCATCCGGAAGGGAGGTTTGTCCCCCATCATAGCCCGGATTTGTACCGGAGAAGTATGCGTTCTCAAAACCCCAGGGGTGCCATTAAGAAGGCCTTGCACATAGAAAGTGTCATGCTCTTGGCGCGCCGGATGCTCAGGCGGGATATTCAGCGCGGTAAAATTATGAAAATCATCTTCCACATGTCCTCCATCCTCTAGAGAGAATCCTTTGGACAGAAAATAATGGGTGACCTCTTCAATGGTTTGGCTGAGCGGATGAACCCGTCCTGCTTCCTCTGGCAGAGAGGGTAGCGTCATATCTAAGGTTTCTGTGATGAGCTTTGCTTCTAAGGCTTTTTGCTCAAGCCGATCTTTCTGCACCGAGAAAGCCGCGAGAATTTCTTCTTTCACCTTATTCAGTAAAGCGCCTGCAGCACTTCTGTCTTCTGCAGACATCAGACCTAGTGCCTTCATTTGTTCGGACAATTGCCCCTTCTTGCCTAGGAACTCTAGCCGAGCCTCTTCAAGACTTTCTAAGGAATGACTTTCCTTAATTTGATCAAGCGCTCTTTTTTTTAACTGCTGATAGTGTGACATGCCCTCCACCTTATGCGAAAATCGTGTTTTCCTCAATAAATAACCACAAAAAAGGGGCGCAAAGCCCCTCTTTGTTAAAAAACAGATGTCTCTATTCTATTGTAAAGCGGCTTTGGCTTGCTCTGTGATTTGTCTAAAAGCTTCTTTTTGATGGATAGCTAAGTCTGACAAAACCTTCCGATCCATTTGAATGTTGGCTTTTTTAAGTCCATCAATAAACCGAGAATACGTGAGCCCTTCTAAGCGCACGGCAGCGTTAATACGCTGAATCCACAAAGCCCGCATGTCGCGCTTACGGGTGCGACGATCGCGATAGGCATATTGCAAACTTTTTTCAAGACGTTGAACGGCTATTCTAAAACAGCTCTTTGAACGTCCTCTAAATCCTTTGGATTGACTGATAACTTTTTTGTGTCTCGCCCGAGCAGGGACACCTCTTTTGACGCGTGCCATTTAAATTCTCCTCTTCCTTAACCGTTGGGTAACAACCTTTTAACGAGCTTCGCATCGCAATCCTGCAAAATCATGGTTCCCCGAGAATCACGGATCATGCGATGGGATTTATTGCGACGAAAGTGGTTTTTACCCGCTGTGGTCGACCGAACTTTCCCCGTCGCCGTTAAACGGAAGCGCTTTTTAGCACTGCTATTTGTTTTCATTTTGGGCATTTTGTCTCCTTATTATTTTTTAAAACAGGTGTTTGGCATGCCCGTTGTTCCTTTACAACTCGCCAAATTACCCTACAATATGAGGCGAGAATGTAACCCAAAAAAATTCAAATTTCAAGAAAATTCTACATAAATTATGTTTAGTGTATCTGTCCGAGACAGAGTGCGCTCTTGCGAACAAGAAAAAAGTTTGCTACACATGGGGATATTCATGATGTATCGCTTTCATCCTGTTAGACTGTCAAACAAGAGAATAGAGCCCCCCCTATGAATTGGATTACAGATTACGTTCGCCCAAAACTAAGTAAACTTACCCCCCAGAAAAAAGAGACACCCAATAATCTGTGGACCAAATGCCCCTCGTGCGAGCAGATGCTTTTTCATCGCGATCTAGAGGATAGTTTATTTGTCTGCCCTCACTGTGACCATCACCTGCGCATCACCGCCCAGCAACGCCTGAACCAGCTGTTTAATGGGGAGTATACTCCCCTCACTCTACGCACCGTTAAACAAGACCCTCTAAAATTTAAGGATTCCAAAAAATATACGGATAGACTCAAAGAGTATCGCCAAAAAACAGGATTGGAAGATGCGATCCTCGTGGCTCACGGGAAAATCAATCAAAAACCGGCGGTAGTAGCTGTCTTTGAATTTGGGTTCATGGGGGGGTCCATGGGTATGGCTGTAGGTGAAGCCCTTGTGACGGCCGCAGAAACGGCCATCAAACTTAATTTCCCCCTCATTGTCATCCCAGCGTCCGGCGGGGCCCGCATGCAGGAAGGGATGCTATCCCTCATGCAAATGCCCCGCACCACGGTGGCCATCCAAATGGTTCGGGAAGCAAAGCTCCCCTATATCGTTATTTTGACCGACCCCACGCTCGGGGGCGTTTCGGCCTCCTTCGCCATGCTCGGGGACCTCACCTTGGCCGAGCCCAAAGCCACCATCGGCTTTGCGGGCGCCCGCGTCATTCAGGAAACCATTCGCGAAAAGCTGCCCGCTGACTTCCAAACATCGGAATACCTCAAAGACCATGGCATGGTAGACCTGATCGTACCGCGCAAAGACCTCAACAACACCCTCGCCCGCATCCTTAAAATCTTCTCTTGACACCCCCCCCCTCGTCTGCTGGAATGAAAGGAACAGGTGAGGTTACTCATGAAATTAAAAGTTTTACTATCGGCATCATGCCTTTCGATCGCCGCGTCCTCTCTGGCTCATGAGAGCGGTTTTTATACCGCCGCTGGGGCCGTGTTTTCGCAATTTGATGCCCGCCTGAGAGCCGAGGGTGTAAGCGGAACAGACACTGCGTCCTCTCACTTTAATGAACAAACGACGCAGGCAACGGGCCGGCTGTTTGCCGGATATCAACAGGCGTTACACGATCATTCTTTTGCAGCCGCAGAGCTTTTTTTCACCCCCCATGACAGTGTGAAAAAATTTGATTTCGATCTTCACGACCCAGATAGTACAAACCGAACTCAGATCGGCTCTCTCAAATTAAGCCGAGACTATACGGTTGGTCTTAATTTAAAGTACGGTCGATATTTTGATTCAAAAACCGCGGCCTTCATAGGGCTAGGATTCCTCGGCAGCCAGTTTACCACGACCTTCCGAGATGTCACCCAATCAACCAGTGATAGAAATTCAGTGTTTGGTGTGTCACCCACCGTAGGCATCATGCATCACATTAAGCCTAGGCTGCCAGTTTCCTTGAGCTATGCCTACGATATTTACAAAACATTTAAAACTAAAAATATAGATATGACAGGAGCTGACGACTCTTTAAGAATCACATCTAAAAACAGGTACCATACGTTCATGCTATCTGTTTCATGTATGCTATAGATTAATCGGAGGAATAAACCATGATTACAAAGCTTATTTTTATTTCTTTTATCGTTCTTGTCTATGGCTTTGCAGGGCACACAACAACCAAGCCAACTGACAGACTAAAAATGGATAAGATTCAAGGGTTAAACAAAGATGATCCTACACATTACAGTTGGTATATAGAGGCTAAACACAGAAAACAAGAAAACAACCGACAATGGTATGTAGATCGCGGATATCTGCCCCCATTGGGTGGTGGGAGCATAGGGGCAACGGGTGGAGGTACAATGGGTGGACATCATGCTGGAATGACCTTTAACCCGAGAATAATGGGATATGGCTCAGTTTATGACCCTCTGGTAGCGATCATCAAACAACATCTTTTAGACGTAGGGATAACGGGTAATAAGCCTTACGATACAGAGACAGGTGTCTTGTTTTTTCAAGAAACCAATACATACCCCAAAACGAGCGTAGAATTTTTTAATTATCAGAACCGAATTTCATCTGACTTTTTCAAAGAATGTTTAGCCTATATAAGGAGCCGTGCTCCCATTACAGATACAGCAAGGTTAACACGTTTGTTCACTCTTAATCTCTCCATACCAGATCCTAAAGCTCAGTTTTTAAATCAGATGGCTTTTGATGAACTTGTTATTTATGTTGCCGATCGGATGAACGCTGCCCTCTTACCTGGCGCTACTGCTGGTTTAAAGATTCCTGCTCTCTTCAGGCGTTTGAATGATTTCAATGGCATTCTACGGCAAGTATTTGCCTTTGATAGCCGGGTTAGAATAAGCGGCAGCATACCAGACACGGTTATGAGTAAAATTATAGGGATATGGGTAAATGGTGTCAAAGAAGTCTCCCGGAAACTGATACAAACTCCTCCAACTGCGCGTGTAATATATCCTGCCGACAGAAACATAAGAGAAAATGAGGATATTCTCTCTAGAGACCCCGCAGCCCATTCCAAGATTTTAAAGCAAGTTATTATACAACTTCTAAATACTGCGCGTCGAGAGGGAAGCATTAATAATTTACTTTCCGCCATGAACAGAACAATGAACATGAGAGGAGGGGCACGTGAAGCCAATACCTTTGAAAACATGATTAAAGGACTTACTCCCCGCAAAGATAGGGTCTTACAAATATTTCTGTTAGATTTGTGTTTCCAATCTAATGTAGCCTCCTTAAAAGAATTTGCTTCTAGAAATGCCGCAGAGGTTCTCTTTAATACGCTGGATTTTAAAAGTCCTACCTCCGAAGAGTTAATTCAGCTGATACTCCTTGTTGACAAGCTCACTGGATATCGTCGGAGTCCTGTAGCAGCAGCTGCTGCTGCCGATGATGCTCCTGAAGAAGCAGCCGCCCGTGGTGGGGACGAGAGAGCCGCACGAGAGGAAGAATTAAGAAGAGGTGCGGCAGAGCGTAGAGCCAACTTCGCCCGAGCGAGAGCCGGCATAGCAGCAGGTTTTGTACCCCGTATTTAACTAACTCTCAACACCGTCTCAAGAAAACTTTCTGTTTCCTTCTCCTGCTGGGGGGAATAGAAAGCTGAGAAACTTGTCCCCACCCACTGTTTTCCCTCATCCCATTTTGAATCAACAAAAACCTGAGACGCAACGGCCACTAAACGAGCTCCCCCTTCTTGCTCAACAAACAAGCCTCCTCCCGAATCACCCGGCAATCCAGAAGAAATTAAGAGATCTTTTTGTTCCTCCTCTTTTTCAAACCAAGAAAAGAAGCTGGCTCCAGACTCAGTTTGGGGAAAATATTGGGAAAGACGGCAGGTGCCTTTTGCTTTTATGCCATAGGCTCTGAGGTCTGGTTTGGGGTCCAGCACCCCAAAATGGCTAAACTGCAAATTCCTAACATACGCTTTGTTTCTCTCTATCACCGTTTCCCATAGCCCCTTATGCCCATATCCAAAAAAGAAGGCTGGATAACCCTTGTTGGCACGAGGCTGGTTGTGGGGGTGTTTCCACTGGGCGATCAAATTCTGATGTTCATCAGGCGCCATAAGCTGAGCTACATATGTCTTGGGGAGAGATTCCGCTGTTTTTAAGAAAGCCAGATCTTGGTCAAGGAAAAGGTGGTACTTTTCGATAGAATAGCGTTTATCTGTGGCATCAGAAAAAGAGAAACTATCTAAGCCGTGGGGCCCCCGTTCCAACTGAAAGGCATGGGCAGCCGTTACAACCCATTCTGGATTAACAATAACCGCAGAGCCCTCCACAATCCCGCTTATGCGGATAGCACCCCCATGAACATCTTCTCGTGCCTGTTTTATGCCCTCTTCGATTCCCTGAACGGAGCCATACCAACCGGCACACGCCGTTTCTATCATCATAGAAATAAGGAAAAATCCCATTCTTTTCAGCATCATGTCTCTCTCCAATCATTATTTTTATTTTGTTATAAGAGATAAACAAAAATTGAATCAAGAGAAAAAGCCAGCCAATACCACCCGAAGGAAACCTTCTGTGCCCCTTTATGCTGTGTTTGAACAATAATTCACGAGAATTCAACAAAAAAATCAAAGTCTTATTGCCTTTTAGCGCGAATTGATATAAAAGCGATACTTTATAATTCGATGAAGATTAATGATGAAGAGACTTTATACAACAGCGCTTTTAGGTTTGTTAGCTATTTCTTTACCCGCTTTAGCGGCGAGCGCGCCTGATGACGATCCGGATGTATTTTTTGGACCACTTTCTGCCGCTTCCCTGGGGACAGAGAAATGGGTGTTTGAAGAAAATGTTTTTGAGGAAGCCATCCGCTTTTTTGATGGCACAGAGGACCCGCTCAAACAATCTCCCTTTTCTTTCGGGCATTCTTCCCCCTCTTCCGCCTCATCGGCAGTTCTCCCTGAGGATACGATACCGTCTAATGCAGAATTATTCTCGTTTTTACCGATTGCGTCAAATGCAGCAGAACCCCCTGCCAAAAGACAAAAATCTTGGGGCGTTGTATTTGTAGACCCTTTTAAGGAGGATGCCAACCTAAATGATCTGAAGGAAGTTCCTGCAATGAACGCATTATTAACTCAAATCGAACAGGAAAGAGTAGAGGATTATGAGACTCGAGCCACAAATTTGAGACAGTATCCAACGGCTCCTATCCCAAAATATAGTAAAGATTTAGAAAGGCTTTTCCAACGAACATTGTCTCTGAGAAATCGCAGAATAAAGGCCGCTGTTTCTCTTTATAGAGAAGGGAGGGAAAAGATTTCCCAGGAGGCTGAACCAGCTCGGGCTGCACAATACCAAGAATTCCTTGAAGGACTTGTACAAACGCAAGATACAGAGATAAAAAAGACCTTGGTCGATTTAGAAAATAGTGAAAGTCAAGGTCAGAGTAGTTCTCATCAAAAAGGTCGCTCAAAATCCTTAAACAGCAGCATGCAAAAAAAATACTTAGCTGAATTAAATAAAGCTTTTCCGGTCTTCTTCCCCCTTGTTGCTTCTGATCCGTTGGAAAGTTTAGATGAATCCATCTCTGTTTCTTTCTCTAAACCACAGAAAAAAAGGGGCACGACTTATTTTCAGAATCCCTTTGAGGATGCCAACCTAAAAGATATAAAAGAAATTCCTGCAATGAATGTATTGCTAACTCAAATCGAACAGGAAAGAGTAGAGGCTTATGCACACCAAGTTGCAGAGGTTAACCAAAGTCCAGAATGTGAAACGTTAGATCGGGAAAATAGAAAAAGAAAATATGAATCTATTTATAAAAAAACATTCTCACAAAGAAAGGCAAGAATAGAAGAAGCCGTTTATTTTTATAGGAAATGGACGAATACGTTTACAGAAATGATTAATCGAGAGAAGGGCCTTGAGCATGCTAAAAAATTTCAAGCCGTACTTGTGGAACTGGCAAGGAATCAAGACTTAGAGTTTAAACATACCCTCACCGATCCAGAAAAAGAAAGGGAAGGACAGGCAGCCCTATCAGGGGATGAGATTAGAAAAATTAGAAGTACAATGAAGCAGAAGATTTGGGAACGTTATGATGCACAGGCAGAAAGTCTGGTGACGAGTACAATTTGTGAGAGCTGCCCTCTCTTGAACCCTTCTTTTACGGCTATGGTGGTCAAGGGCTTTCATCCTCCCCGAAAGAGACACAAAAAAATCCCTGGTTCTGCAACGGAAGAGGCACCCCTTCCTGCAGAATTTGAAGATCTCCCGCCTCCCGCGGACATGATTTGATCATAAAAAATGGCTCAGCCGACATCTACTTTTTATATAACTGTCGTCTTTTTAGTTCTGAGTTTGTTAAAACTCTTCTCACAATTCTCACGAGTGCTCAACAAAAGTATGCTCCGCTGCTTGACATCTTTTTCCTCCCCAAAATAAGATCTTTGGTTCTGCAAGAAACTCTGCGTCTTTTTCGGTGAATTTAGACGTCGTGCGGTTTATTTTATAGTATTTGAAGTTTTATCTTTCATAGTTCGATTTTTTATTCTGTATTTCTTCTTTGATTCTTTTGATTATTTGATCTTTGATTAGAGGGTTAGTACTTAATTGATTTACATAACCGTTTAAAAAAGCTTCATAGATTTTGTCATAGAGTTCTTTATCCCAATTTCGAGTATATATTGGCCATAGATAAAGGTGTGTCGCATCTTTTATAAATGGAGTTTTTTGTTGTAATGATTTGAGCATTGTTTCTGTATCAATAAAATAAATAAACTTTCTATCATAGAAAATATTTCCAGGATTAAGATCCCCATGACTGATCGTAAAGCATTGGTTAATATCATCGCCACCTTTCAGCAAACAATTTTTGCCAGTCATAAATCTTTTATGAAAATTTGCAAGAACTTGCCCAAGCTTTCTAAAGGCTTCGTAGGTTACTGGGCCTTCTGGATTTTTTTCAAAAAGGTCATAAAGGCTCGCCCCCCTTGCAGCATGGATGAGAGAAAAATAGCTTAAGTCTTCTTCATCTTTTAGGGAAAACTCCCCACGCTTGCCACTTTGATATGAATAAAAATTCTCTGCAAATGTCATTTGAGGGAGGGAAGGATCTCTAAGGTTTCCAAGAACTCTAAGCTCAGGATGTTTTTGTAAAACATAAAGATTAGGAATTTCTGTTTCCTCACTAAAATCATCTAGTTCTTTAATAATAAAGGCGAGTTTAAAAGGGGTAGGATTAGGACAGCTGGGATTATACTCTACACGAAAAAGTTTTTCTGTTCTCATCCCTCTTATTTCTTTTTTTTCAACCTGCACAATACGCAAACAATTGGGATTTTGAAGAAACTTACGATTGATTAAGCGGGATCTTTTCAACCAATCTCTCAGTTTATCGACTGTGAGTTCTCCCTTTATACCGGTATCTTGAACAAAGGCTGACATGTCTGTACGTTGAGCTGCCCTGTACTCCGTTGTCCCAATTCTTTTCTGTGTCCATCTTGTTGCGTATTTTCGAGCAACAGGAGGGGGAGGGATTTGTACGGCTCCTTCTACAATATTGGTTATCATAATGGTGAAAAAAGCCGCTTTTAAAAAGGGTTTGATGAGAATTTTTATGGAGAATTTATACACTATTGCCCTCTGCCTCTCTGTTTTTAAGTATGTTTTTTCTATTTTTATTCAGTGTGATGAGATCTGTCAACAGACATTGTTGCGTGTCTTGCCTCTTGTTCTCAAATAAAATAAGATGGCAGAGATGCAAATAATCCCTCGGGAGGTTTCCATGAGAATCTTAAAGCGTATGGTCGCTTTTTGTATCTTCACTTTTCTGCCATTATCAACGCTTGCCATGATGCAAGGAATCGATGAGGCTTCTGCGGTGCTTCCAAGAACTCATCCTGTATCTTCAATGGGAGACCTTCAGCTTCTGGCTGAGGTGGCTGCTTTAAAACAATGTGTTTCTCTCACAATAGAAAACAACGCCCAGAATCAAGAACCGTTGGTGACAAAAAAACGGAAAAAAAATCGGTGGGCAAAAAGGAGAAAAATATTCTCACAAGAAGAAAACATCCTTCTGCAGGATTTAGGCCCAGATTTTAAAAGTTTTATAGAGGAGACGAGAAACAAGGAAGATAAAAAATACAAAACATTTAGACACCTACATGGGGATGAATTAAACGCAGAAAATAGAAAAAAGTGGTCTCGCAAGAGGGGAAATAACCGTCGAGATAAGTACCGGATACTCCTTAGAATATGGAGGCAGTATAGAAAAAACCTTGGAAGATCAGAAGGAGTCTCTATAAACCCAGATATGTTTTTATTGGTTAGTCAGGAATTGGAGGCTGATCCCGCGAGTGAAAGGTGCTTCCTCCGCTATGGGGAGACAGAATCAATCACGAAAAGAAATGCAAGGCAACGTATACGCGATCAGTTGATAGAGAAATATGTGGATCGTTATACTTACTATGTGTCAGATAGGGAGTCTGTCCCTGTTGATCCCTAAGAAGCCTCCGGCGCAGATTCGAAAGGGAAAAGAGAGGGTGAACTAACCTCATCCCAAATCTTTTTATCTTCGGGAGTCATCTTTTTTCCAGCAGATACTGTCGACTTACGGACGCTTCTTTGGGAAGGAAAATATAATACTGCCCCTTTGACTTCATTTTTCCTGCTTTTTCCATGGCTTCTTTGCCATATCCCCAGAAAAAATCTCCTCGCACCGCCCCTCGAATAGCACCCCCCGTATCTTGAGCAATCATCAAGCGCCGCTCTTGAATATAGTTATCTGGATGATACCCATCAAACCACAAAGGCGCCCCCATGGGCAGCCACCGTCGGTCGATGGCCATCGTGCGTCCCTCTGTTACCGGCACGCCTATACACCCAATGGGGCCATCCTCTGCTAAGCCTTTCACTTCCCGGAAGAACACATAGGAGGGGTTTCTGTGCATCAGTGTACGGGCTTTCTCGGGACACCTCGCCATCCAATCACGAATAGACTGCATGGAAACATCTTTCACATCCATGATATTATCTTTGATCAGCTCTTTTCCAATGGAGATAAAAGGGTGGCCGTTAGAAGCAGCATAGTTAACCCGCACAACTCTCCCATTCGGTAAATTAACTCGCCCAGACCCTTGGACATGGAGGAAAAAAGCCTCCACAGGATCGTCTACCCACAGAAGCTCTAGCCCTTTGCCCTCGAGAGCTCCGTTATCAATGGCAGCCCGATCATGGTAGGGAGCCACCCGCCCCCAACTGAGCACACCCCATTTTTTTTCTGTGCCCTGAGACAGAACAAGCTCGGGGGGTTTCTTATAGAGAGGGTACCAAAATCTTCTTGTCTTTTTTAAGGATCCATTCAAAGAGCTTTCATAATAGCCCGTGAAAAGCCCCTCAGGGTTCCCCTCATCTGTGACATGATAAGGGGTAAAATGCTCTTCAAAAAACGTACGAATTTCCGAGAGAGAATAAACACGCGTCATCTCTAATGCCTTTTGGCAAACAGGATGCCAGTCATCAGCCGTGGTGCCCAATCCCACCTCTGTGGAAGCTTTTTTCTTTAAGAAAACGGGACAGGATTTTTTGAAAGCGACGAACGCTTGGGAAAGTCCTTCATCTTGTTGCCAATCTGGCAATGCATAAAACGTTGTTGGTTCAACTTTTAAAACGGGAACTCTGTCTGACCCGCGCCTCAAAGAACCACATCCCCCTAGAAGAAAGGCAACCGTTAGCCATCCTACCAAAAAAAGACTAGAAAGCCTCATAGGGCGTGATTCCTGAAAGCATCCAGGGCCCTTTTGACTTTAACGGACGTTCGAATGTCCACAATTCGCTAATGCGATCAATAAACCCTGCATCACCAGCGATTGTTTTCCCTGTACTGTTTTTACGAACTTGCGTTTGTTCTGAGACAAAATGAACCTGGATATGTCCCATTCCATCTTTCGTTTTAATATCCTTTACTTCGGCTGAAATGAGACGGAAAAATTCCAAATGAGTGGTTGTTTTTTTCTGAGTCAATAGATTAATCTCTTTCTCATACAAAGCATAAAACTTATCTTTCAGAAAAACACTGAGGACCTTCTTATCCCCTTCCACAAAGGCATGAATGATTTTTTCAAATGCCTCTTTTATCTTCTCGACAAAATCTTCCACAAAAAACTTGCGATCATGTTTTTGAATTTCTTGAAGACCGGAAAAGGAGGGGGAGATCAATTGAATGACTTCGCCCTTCTTTGCTTGGGGAGTTACATTTTTCATCTCATCTAACGCAGGATAAAAGAATCGATTCTCAGTGCCCGTGCGGCGCCCAAGACGCATATAGAGGACAAACCCAACCCCCAGCGTTATTAGTAAAAAAATAAGATCCAAAAATTGCATATGGTTACCTTCTTCATAATCTGTTATACACACAGTATTAGAAATTCACAATATTGTATAGAAAAACCACACTTTATGGACTTAAAATGACAACACACTCAAAAGAAAAAATGGTTCTTGATTATCATGCTCATGGCAAACCAGGGAAACTGGAAATTGTTCCCACCAAACCTTTAGAGAACCAAGAAGATTTAGCGTTGGCCTATACACCCGGTGTGGCCATTCCCTGCCTTGCCATTGAAAAAGATCCCGAAGCCGCTTATGCCTATACCAACAAAGGCAACTTGGTGGCGGTTATTTCGAACGGCACGGCTGTGCTGGGACTTGGCAATATCGGCGCTCTCGCCTCCAAGCCTGTGATGGAAGGCAAAGCTGTCTTATTCAAAAAGTTTGCTAACGTTGACAGTATTGATTTAGAGATTGAGTCTCCTGACGCCGAATCCTTTATTAATGCCGTGCGCTATTTGGGCCCTAGTTTCGGCGGCATCAACCTCGAGGACATTAAAGCGCCTGAGTGCTTTATCATTGAAGACACTCTGAAGAAAGTCATGGATATCCCCATCTTCCATGATGATCAACATGGCACCGCCATTTGTGTCTTGGCCGCCGTGCTGAATGCCTGTGACCTCACCGATCGTGATTTCACTGATCTTAAGGTGACCATTAACGGTGCTGGCGCTGCCGCCATTGCATGCGCCGAATTGTTGGTGGCCCGGGGAGTGCGGAAAGAAAATCTGATCTTGGTCGATCGTACGGGCGTCATTCACAAAGGACGCACCCAAGGAATGAATCCCTGGAAAGAAAAGTGGGCCAACGATACCCATGACCGCACTTTATTAGAAGCGGCCACCGGCGCCGATGTCTTGATTGGTTTGTCCTCCAAGGGGGCTTTCAGCATCGAGATGATCCGCGCTATGACTGATCGCCCCATCGTGTTCGCCATGGCGAACCCCAATCCTGAAATCCTACCTGAAGAGGTGAAACAGCATATTCCTGATGCCATTATGGCAACCGGTCGCTCTGATTTTCCCAACCAAATTAACAACGTCTTGTGCTTTCCTTTTCTATTTAGAGGAACCCTTGATTGTCGGGCCAAAGAAATCAACCAAGAGATGAAAATGGCCGCAGCAGAAGCCCTCGCGGGACTCGCAAAGGAACCCGTACCAGCCTCTGTTTTAAAAGCTTACAAAAAAGAAAAGCTGGTTTTTGGTCCTGAGTACATCTTGCCTGCTGCCCTCGATCCACGGCTGATCTATACCATCTCTCCGGCGGTCGCCAAAGCGGCTATGGACACAAAAGTTGCCCAGAAGCCCATTGAAGATTTAGCCCAGTATGAGGCGGATCTAAAAAATCATTGAAGTCTGTTTTATGAGATTATTTCTGAGCCCCATTCACAGGGTGGAGGCGCAGCTTTTTAATGCGGCGAGCGTCACACGTAAGCACTTCAAATACCAGTCCCGATCCATGCTTAATAAGCTCACCTCTCACCGGGATGTGCCCGGCCAGACTAGAGGCGAGCCCCCCCACCGTATCAGCTCCGTTCGCTTTCTCTTGTAAGACAAGCCCCGGAACTTCGCGATTTAAATCCTCAAGCGTCATGCGACCATCAACCGTCAACGTATGATCTTTGTGAAAAATAATAGGAGCCACTTCTGACAACTGATCAAGATCCACCTCACCGATGACTTTTTCTGAAATATCACTAAGGGTGACCAATCCATCCACACCACCAAATTCATCCACCACCACAGCCATATAATTTTTGGATTGTTTCATCTTCAGAATAAGGTCAGTGCAAGAAAGAGAGGGGGAAACAAATAAAATGGGCTCACAATATTTTTCTAGCTTTACCTTATCCAAGTTTTCTTCTGAGAGCAGCACTTTTTTAAGGCTGACCTTGCCAATGACTTTATCTAAATCATGGCGACAGAGAGGAAAACTGTTATGAGAGGATTTTAGAACGTATTTATATATCTTTGGGAGGGGCTGCTCCAGATCGATCCAATCAATGTCTGCTCGAGGTGTCATGATTTCATAAACAGGAAGCTCGAAAAGAGGGAGAACATTCTGGATCATGGCCATCTTTTTTTCGTCCACTTCTTCGTGGGGACGATCAGATAGTTTGTCTTTCTGGAGGGTCGACTGATCCTTTCTATGCACCCACAGTGATTTTATTTTTGTTAAAAAGGTCATTCGAGCTCATCCTCCTCGTAGGGGTTAGGAACATTCAAAGAGTTTAAAATCTTAATTTCAAGCGATTCCATTTCGGCTGCATCGGACGGATCTTCATGATCGAATCCCAGAAGATGAAGGAACCCGTGCACCACAAGGTGCTTTAAATGATGGGAGAAAGCTTTATGTTGAGAGAAGGCTTCTGCTTTAATGGTCTGATAAGAGAGCACAATATCCCCCAATAACACAAATTTTTCCGGGGGTAAATAGCTTCCTTTCTTTAAGTCTTCTTGGGGGAAAGAAAGGACATTGGTGGGCTTATTTTTCTGACAGTACGTTGCATTCAAGTGTTGCAATAAATCATCATCTCCAAGAACCACATCTACATGACCTTTCTGAACTAATAAGGGAAAAAAGCGCCTCACCGCCGCAAGAGCTGTTTCAATATCTAATACCGAAAACTCAGCCTCTTGTTGCCAAGCTTCAGCTTTTATGGAAATTTCTGCGAGCGCCAGAGGATTAGTCCCCGTCATAAGCCTTCAAAACCTGTCCAACCAAAGGATGGCGCACCACATCGTCTTGAGAAAACTTCATGACGCCAATATCCGGTATTTTTTCTAATTTTTCCAACGCATCCACCAACCCTGATTTTTGATGAGGGGGAAGGTCTATTTGCGTCATATCTCCTGTGATCACCATGCGCGCATTCTCGCCTAAACGGGTGAGAAACATTTTCATTTGCATGGCCGTCGTGTTCTGGGCTTCATCCAGAATGATATAGGAATGAGATAACGTGCGACCCCGCATAAAGGCAAGAGGCGCCACTTCAATAATGCCACTCACCATCAATTTTTCCAGAGTGGAGGGGCTAAACATATCATGGAGCGCATCAAAAATAGGGCGCAAATACGGATCAATTTTTTCTTTTAGATCCCCGGGCAAGAATCCCAGTTTTTCGCCCGCTTCGATGGCCGGACGAGAGAGAACAAGCCGGTCAACATGCCCTGCCATCAGCAGTGAGACCCCCATGGCCACCGCCATATAGGTTTTGCCCGTGCCGGCGGGACCGACCCCAAAGACGAGATCATGTTTTTGAAGAAGATGGATGAAATGGCTCTGATTTTTATTCCGCGGAACAATTACACGATCTTCTGTTTTTAACTTGATGCGGATATCGGTTTGATCGACCGCTCCCTTTGAAAAATGCCGTGTCACGTCAGATTGATTCATTCCCCCCCCTGTTTCTAATAAATGATAAAGATCTGTCAAAACAGTTTTGGCTTGCTGTACGTTTGATTCTTCTCCGACCAGGGTGATAAAGTTGCCGCGCAAACAAACCTTGATCTCGAACTGAGACTCAAGTTTTTTCAAATGCTCATTGTGGGACCCAACCAGTTGCTGAAGAACCTGGTTATCGGAAAATTCTAAAATGCTTTCTAAGATTGGAGTTGTTTTTATCTCTGTCATCCGAACTCTATGAGAGAACTATCCCTTTCAACGCTTTAAAGCCTGCTTCTGTTATTTTAACGTCTTTTATAAGTCCGATTATATCACAATTTGATTCCACATGAACACCCTGCATGTAGGGACTTTTGCCAATTATTTGATTTTCCCCCGTCCCTTTCTTTTCAAACAGCACCGGAATACTCGTGCCCACCAAGCTTTTGTTAAATCTCATTTGTTGTTCATTTAAGAGAGATTGCAATCTTTGGAGGCGTTCATCCTGTATCTCGACGGGAACTTGTAACTCCATGACAGAGGCGGGCGTTCCAGGGCGACGACTGTATTTGAAGCTGTAAGAAAGCGCATAGTCAATATCCCGAACGAGCTGCATGGTCTCTTCAAAATCTTTCTCGGACTCTCCGGGAAACCCCACGATGAAATCGGACGAAAAAGCCATCTGAGGACAAGCCTCTCGAAACATGGCAATGATCTCGCGATAGTGGCTGGCTGTGTGCTGACGATTCATCAATTTCAAAATACGATCCGACCCTGACTGCACAGGCAAGTGCAGGAAAGGCATGAGTTTAGAGCAGGACCCATGAGCATTTGCCAGAGATTGATCCATATCGCGCGGATGGGAGGTTGTATAACGAATGCGTTCAAGCCCTTCCATATTGGCCAATTCAAGGCACAGCTCAGCGATCCCCCACTCCCCGCAACCCGTGGGGCTTTTCCCATGGTACGCTGTCACATTCTGACCCAGCAGCATGAGTTCCTTCACCCCTTGACCCACCAAATGCTTGGCTTCCGCCAGGAGCTCCGACACGGGGCGAGAAAACTCAGCCCCCCGCGTATAGGGCACCACACAATAGGTACAGAACTTATCGCACCCTTCTTGAATGGAAAGCAATGCGGAGAGTTGTTGGTTAGAGTCGGGTAAAGGCAACTGATCAAACTTCGACTCCACAGGAAATTCTGTACGCACGAGATTCTGCCGATCGTCTGCCGGCAAGGCACGTTTGGCCCTTTCAATCATTTCGGGCAGTTCATGATAAGATTGGGGACCAATCACCACATCCACATAGGGCGCTCGACGCATGATTTCTGATCCCTCGGCTTGAGCCACACACCCAGCCACCACGAGGAGACCTTCTTCGCCCTTATCCCGTTTGGACTTTCTATTGGCTTTCAGGCGTCCCAATTCAGAAAAAACTTTCTCTGTGGCTTTTTCCCGAATATGGCAGGTGTTCACGATACTGATATTGGCGTCTTTCGGATTCTCGGTCACTTCATACCCATGCATCTCGAGCAGCTGGGTCATCCGATCGGAATCGTAAACATTCATCGCGCAGCCATATGTTTTTACATAGACTTTCTTCAACGGATTAGTCATGGGTCAAAACTCTACACATCCTGAGAGTTTTAGTACAGATTCAGCAAAGATGCAAGGCCATCAAGCCTCATTCCTCTCCACCATCGTCATCCAGAGCCCATTCGAAGAATAGGCGCGGGATCCAGCTGTTTTAAGTGTACTACAGGAAATATGCCAGATAGGAAACATCTTTATAAGATGGATTACCACGCCCAGAGGGCTCGAGAGTGACGGAGATTGTTTTTTTATAATCATCTGTTGAGAGCGTCGGAACAATCTTCAGAACGTATATCCTATCCCCATACCACCAGCTTTTTCACCACTGTTTCCAATGGCCAAATTACCACTAAATTGGAAATTCCCGGGCAAGCGGTGGGCCATGGCCAGAGAGGTGGCTTGCGTGCCATTATACGACCCCACACCCACCCCAATGGTGGAAGAATGTCCTTCTGGAATCGGGATCTGCGCATTGACCACCGCCATTTGCATGGCACCCAGGTTATCGACCCGACGACCTAGGTTTCTGACGTCAGTAGAAACAGCGGTGTGTAGACCATCCACATAATCTTTGGTGGTGGCATCGTGCGCCGCTGTAGGGGTAGCCACATTCATAATGCGGCGATATTGATACGTCGCAGAATCCCCAGCAGCCCCAGACCCTACTGAGATGGTATTGGCTTGATCGGCAATGGACCCTACCCCAAAAGCACCTGAATTCGTCGCGGTGGCTTGAGCACTAGGACCAATAGCGATGGCAGAAGTGCCAGACGCTGTGGAGGAGGCTCCAAAAGCAGCGGAAGAGGTGCCCGACGCGGTGGAGGAGGGTCCAATGGAGATGGTAGAGGTACTTGAAGCTGTGGAGGAAAGTCCAACGGCAATGGCAGAGGCGCCTGAAGCTGTGGAGGAGGCTCCAAAGGCAGCGGAAGAAGTGCCCGACGCGGTGGAGGAGTTTCCAACGGCAGAGGCAGAGGTGGCTGAAGCGGAGGCCGTTTTTCCGAGGGCTGTGGCACCAGCACCCGCGGCGGCGGCCCCTGGCCCAACACCCGTTGCATAATTCCCCGCGACAGTGGCAGACACCGGCGTTCCCGCATCGTTGGGCCCTCCAATGGCGATGGCAGAGGTACCAGAAGCAGCTGATGAAAGTCCAACAGCAATGGAAGAGGTCCCTGATGCTGTTGCTGAGTTTCCAACGGCAGAGGCAGAGGTGGCTGAAGCGGAGGCCGTTTTTCCGAGGGCTGTGGCACCAGCACCCGCGGCGGCGGCCCCTGGTCCAACACCGGTTGCATAATTCCCCGTGACAAGGGCGGGTACAGGCGTTCCCGCATCGTTGGGCCCTCCAATAGCGATGGAAGAAAGACCATCCGCTTGGGCGCTGTGCCCAAGAGCACTGGAGCTTGTTCCTGTAGCTAGTGCTGCGACCCCGATGGCGGTGGCAGAGGTGCCAGTCGCTGCGGAGGAGGATCCAAAGGCAGCGGCAGAGGTCGCTGAAGCTGTTGATGACTTTCCAACGGCGGTGGCACTAGCACCCGCGGCGGCAGCCCCTGGCCCAATACCTGTTGCATAATTCCCGGCAACAGTGGCAGACACAGGCGTTCCTGCATCGTTAGGCCCTCCAATGGCGATGGAAGAGAGACCACTCGCGTGGGCGCCTGACGACCCAATGGTCCCTCCGATAGCGATGGTAGAGGTATTCGAAGCTGTTGTTGACTTTCCAACGGCAGAAGCATAGTTGCCTGAAGCTATTGATGATTCTCCAACAGCAGCGGCAGCGGTACCTGAAGCCGCTGCAGCAGATCCAATGGCAGCGCTAGCGCTGCCTGAAGCTGTTGCTGTGGGTCCAACGGCAGCGGCACCGCTGCCTGAAGCTGTGGAGGAAAGTCCAATGGCGATGGCAGAGGTCGCTGAAGCGGTTGATGAGTGTCCAACGGCAATATTATCTACATAAGTACCAGACTGACCACTGACACCTGCAACAGCTGCAGGACCAATGGCAACACTGTCATTTCCATAGGCGTTGGCCGCAGTTCCTGCACCATTTCCTGTGGACCCCCCCTGAATTTGAACAGAATTTGTTCCAGCAGCGTATGACCGATCAGGGATTAAAAAAAGACCCAAAATGAGGATCAAAAAAGGGCAGTGCTTCCGTGTAAATACACTGAAAACTCTGTGGGAAAGTACCCTCTGTTTTATTTTTTTATACTCGATCATAGAAAAGATCGCCCCTGCCCCCATTTTTTCCTGCTTCTTCCAGTGTACCATCAAACACTTAAAAGAAAAGGCATAAATTTCAAGGGAAGAGATGAAGAAACAGGGGGTATGGGCTCTTGGTTTTTCTGTACTTTCTCTTTAGGCCTCTGGCGCAGAAGAGACTCTTGTTAGGTTCTTCCTCGGAACAGACAGGGGGAGGTGCCCCAATGAGAGGGACGAGAAAGATCATTTTTCTTTCCGTAAAGATTCTATTCATTGAACCACCCTTCTGGATTAGGATTAAGGGACGGGGCCTCATCCCAGGCTGGATTCCATTCTTCATCTCTCGAATGATTCTCTGAGGGAGATTCCCCTCTGCCTGAATCGGCTGCAGAAGCTGTCTCCAAAGGCTGACTGGCAGCGATCATTTTTAACCACGCCCACAGGTTTTCATGAACATATTGTTCTCCTAAGGTTTGGTAGAGAGGTCTCACGACAACATAAGGAAGAAAGCGCGGATCTGGGGCGCTGAGACAGCAATCAACATAGCATTGGACTATGGATCCCCAGTGGTTTAAATAATTGGCATGACCTTCGTGGTCTGATTCGTTTCCAAGCAGCATTCTGGGATAATTTTTGATCAACTCAACGACAGCGTCTAGGGGATACGGGCATAGAGGTTGATTTGTTGTTGCGCTTCTCACAGACCAAGCACTGAGAACCAAGAGTTTCAAAGGGTCCAGCGGGAATGTTTCTTGTGTAAAGAGGTCAAAACCCGTGAACAAAGCCAGCGCTGGGCGCACAAGAGGAAAAAAATAGGATTGGTCTCCGTCCATAGGCGTTTGGAGTTCATGATACGCCCATATGTGAAGAACATCCTCGGCAATGCGCCGTTGTGCGTCCACTGGTTGGCGTGAAAAACCGGGGTTCGTAAAAAGGTGCAGAGACTCGATCAGGGGAATAATCTGATGGAAAGGACGTTGGAATCTGGGCAACCACGCATCAAATTGTTCCGTGAGAAAAGCGAGATGTCCATACTTTTGTTGAAAATAAGCTTCGTTGTTGCCTAAATAGGCACCAATCAAATCGGTGATTTGAAGAAGATCTTCGTGCGTATGCTCTTGGCGTACGGATCTTATAAAGAAGCGCGTAGCGGCGGAGGCGATAGTGGTATTAAACCCAGACTTTACGACCAGATCTTTGAAGAAGGGGCTATAGTATGCGGCATTGGCGTAATAAGCATGGGCTTCTTGATACGTCAACTCTAAAGGTTGTGGAAATAAGGCTCTGTAATGGTTATGGACCAAAGCTGGTAGGTCTTTTCCAGGATAGGCCTGTTCCATTTGGGCCCAATCCTCCATAAGAAGTCGAAGCCTAAGAGTGCTGCATTCTGCTTTTGTTTGACTGCTGGCCTGAGGATCGACACTTTGGCTGAGGAGAGGATACCAGTTTTTCATGGCATCTCTGAAGAGATCATAAAGTGTTAAGAGGGGTATTGGCCTCCGTTCCCCTACGGCATAGTGAAACTTCTGTAGTATGTATTGAACCACGTCCTTCAAGTAGGGAATAGTCCCTTTCGGGAGACGAGAGATTGAACGGTCCGCGAGAACGGATTGTAGGAGAGCACTTGCGTGGTTGCTGAGATGCTCTTCGTAAGGATCTCTCTGTATAGGGTCTCTCTGGTCCTCTAGATCTCTAGGACTGTGACGCTTCTGCCTGGCATGAGGAGGAGGATCATCATCCCTGCTGGCTGGTGTGGGTGCCGCTCCTGTGTCTAAAGGAATCCCAAGAAAAGGGATGGTAAGGCTTATGCAAAGAAAACGTGTGAAACGGTTTGAAATTATGGTTAGAGTCTTTCTAAAAAAAGTTATGAAGAAGCCCCAGAGTCTACGTCTTCCCAAAATTCCTCGTCGCTATCTTCACTAGACTTGCGGATGGTATAGTCGTTTTGGAGAGGATTTCCCTCCAACAAGGGAGAACGATCTGTTTCCCCTTCCTCTGTGCCAGCAGAAGGGGGGGAGGACACCTCAATGAAGCGATCTGTCGCTCCTCCTCTAGGAGGAGGGGGTGGGGAGGTGTCGCTCTTCTCGTCGTCTCCTGATGGAAAGATCTCTTCAAAAAGATCTTTCCAGCCATCCCTAGGGATTGGGGGAAGGATGGAAGTGGGCATTCTACCAGAAGAGAAGTCCGCATGGGTAAGGGTATGGTGCGCTGCACGGACGAAATTTTGGGCATCCCCTAGAAGACACTCAAAATCATGGGCCGTTTTTATGTGGGACTTGAAGAGAAGAGCTGCACATATGATCTGTTTGGAGATGTGTTCTTGGCACCTATTAGAAATGAAAATGCTCGCCAACACAGATAAGTAGGGCCCAGGATTCCTTATGTCTAAGAAAAAAGAAACAAATTGAGAGTATACAAAACGAACGGCACGCCCTTCTGAATAAGAATAGTCTGTTTCTATCCTCCCCAAGATCTGCAGAAAATTCGTTAGGGGAAGGTCTTCATGGCGATTTCCTGCATATTGAATGCCTAAGTCTATGAGGGTGTTGACGATGGGGCCATCGAGTGTACGCTTAAACTTGTCTACCAGACGGTTTAATTCTTCTTCTGCTAGGCCTGTAATGCACCAAGCTTCTATGAGCTCCTTGATTTGAGGGGCGTCAGAAGAGGGAGATACTCTTTTGGCAAGGGGGGCGGCGTCCGCAGGATCATCATCCGCTGGAGCACCGAGGACAGGGAGAGAGAAGGCTATCACCAAACTGAGGCACGGGAGCAATTTCAAGAGTACTTTTATGATCATCAGAGTTCTTTCTAAAATGGTTAGGAGGGCATCATTCGATTCATCTCGTTGTTGGATCTGGAGAGTCATCAGCGGAGAAGCACGAGCCGCTGTTATTGGGAGGATTATCGTCATATCCAGGCAGGGGAAACGATTGTTGAACGCCACGAGAATCGATAAAAAGAAGATGTGTTGTTCCATACGGCACCCATTCGCGGAGGTCGTGGTTTTCAAAAAATGAGAGAGCTGTTAGCGCCGCATATAAAAAAAATCTCCAGAGGCAGTGTTGCATCAAGGGCTCCACGTCGTTGTGTGTTTAATCACTTCTTTAACGCTAAAGGCTTAATAAGCCGTTATTTCCTTTTTTATCGCGAAAATCAATATTTTTTGTTGATTCTTTATTTATTTAAACAAAAGCATGGCGAGTCAAGAGATTGCTCTAGTTTTTTCAGGAAAAGCAGAAATACCCGGCCTAAGAGCCTCCTGGGCTAATTCAACTTCCCGTGGCAATACTTATATTTCTTCCCAGATCCACAAGGGCACGGCACATTGCGCGGTAACTGCCCCCAGGTAGAAGAATCTGACGGATTAAACTCTACCATAGAGTCTTGACCCCCTTGGCCCTTTTGTTGATTCTGCAACGCCGGGTCTTGGCGGGTTTCATGCATACGCGCCGGCCCTTCCGGCATGACATTCAGAAGATCTTCAGGTTCGAAACGGAAATGGCAGAGCACAGAGATAATGTTTTCTTTCAGGCGCTCTAACATGGCTTCGAACATCTTAAAGGCTTCGTGCTTGTATTCATTCAAGGGGTCGCGCTGGGCGTAGGCCCTCAAATTGACACCTTGGCGCATATGGTCCAAAGAAAGCAAATGATCCTTCCAATGTTGGTCTAAGAGACGTAAAAGAACGCTCTTTTGAAGCGTCTTTAGCATCTCGCCATCCACACCGGATAACTTATGCTGAATTTGTTTTTCAATCTCAGTTTCAAGACGTTTTTTAATTTCTTGATCCGCAATCCCCTCTTCGGACGCCCACTCTGCCACCGGCAGCTCTAAATCAAAAATCCGTCGGACTTCTTCGTGAAGTCCAGAAATATTCCAATCAGAAGGGTAAGCTTTGGGCGGAATACAGCTGGTAATCAACTGACTGACCACATCTTCTCTCATACCCTGCAACATTTCAGAGACATCCACATCTTGCATCAAGTCACGACGCAACTCATAAACGGCTTTTCTCTGTTCGTTCATCACGTTGTCGTATTTGAGCAAATGCTTCCGCATATCATAGTTTCGGGCTTCTACTTTGCCCTGTGCTTTTTCTAACGCCTTGTTGATCCAAGGGTGCGTAATGGCCTCCCCTTCCTTTAGCCCCAGCTTCACGAGCATGCTATCCAATCGTTCGGATCCAAAAATTCTCATGAGATCATCTTCTAAGGATAAGAAAAACTTAGACGCCCCAGGGTCTCCTTGACGACCAGACCGCCCCCGCAACTGATTGTCAATCCGCCGGCTTTCATGCCGCTCCGTTCCAATCACATAAAGACCTCCAGACGCCAACACTTTCTCAGCATCTTTCTGAATGTCTTCCTTTATTTTCTGCATGGCTTTGATTTTTGCAGGTCCATCTTCCATAGATCCCAACTCAAGAGCTGTGCGCGCTTCTAGATTCCCGCCCAACTTAATATCTGTCCCACGCCCTGCCATGTTGGTGGCAATGGTAACGTTTCCTGGTCGACCGGCGTCCGCAATAATGAGAGCTTCCTTATCATGATACCGTGCATTTAAGACATTATGAGGAATCTTATGTTTTTTCAGCTCTTGGGAGAATTGCTCGGACTTCTCGATACTCGCTGTTCCTACCAACACGGGCTGCTGACGGGATTGGCAGTCCTTAACCACGTCTACCACCGCCGCAAATTTTTCGCGTTCGGTCCGATAGACTTCGTCGTCCCTGTCTTTCCGCACACAAGGCTCATGGGTGGGGAGATCAAAACACTGCAAGCCGTAAGTTTCTTCAAATTCTAGGGCTTCTGTCATGGCTGTTCCCGTCATTCCCGCTAGTTTGGGATACATACGAAAATAGTTTTGGAAAGTAATGGACGCCAAGGTCTGGTTCTCCATCTGAACAGGCACATCTTCTTTGGCTTCTAAGGCTTGGTGCAGCCCATCCGAGAATCGACGGCCATCCATCATACGGCCGGTAAACTCGTCAATCAGGACGATCTTCATATCCTTAATGATATAATCCTTTTCTTTCTGGAAAAGGGTGTGGGCTTTTAAAGCCTGGTTCACATGGTGCACTAAGGAAATATTCTGAAGATCATAAAGGGACGCGCTGGTTAAAAGCCCTGCTTTCCTGAGCAGTTCTTCCACTTTCTCCACACCCTTTTCTGTCAACGTGACATTGTTTTGCTTTTCATCTTTTTCATAGTCTTCTGCTTTTAATTGACTGACAACCTTATTCACTGACACATAAAGAGCCGAAGAGTCTTCTGCCGCGCCAGAAATGATCAGGGGGGTTCGCGCTTCATCGATGAGAATACTGTCTACTTCATCCACGATGGCATAGTTAAAGGGACGCTGAACCATCTCTTCTAAGCGGAACTTCATATTGTCCCGCAGGTAATCGAACCCCAGCTCGTTGTTCGTCACATAGGTGATATCTGCTTTATAAGCCTCTCGACGCGCCTCATCTGACATGTTGTTCGTAATGCACGACACCGTCAGACCCAAAAATCGATAAATTCTTCCCATCCAGGCCGTGTCTCGTTCGGCCAAATAATCGTTGATGGTGACAAGGTGAACCCCTTTACCTTCTAAGGCATTTAGATAAATGGGAAGCGTTGCGACCAACGTTTTTCCTTCCCCCGTTTTCATTTCAACGATTTGCCCCTGATGAAGAATCATGCCTCCCATCAACTGAACATCGTAATGCCGGTGACCTAGAGTCCGTTTAGCGGCCTCTCGAACAGTGGCAAATGCCTCGGGCAGGATATCTTGTAAAGAAGCCCCTTCCCTAAGTTTAGTGCGAAACTTGTCTGTTTGCGCCCGCAATTCCTCGTCAGACAAGGAAGAGAGCAACGGTTCAAACCCATTGATTTGAGTAACGGTTAAATAAAGTTTTTTTACAACTCGTTCATTAGAAGAACCGAATACTTTTTGGAGAAGCGTCTTTAACATCATCACAACCCTTTTTTAATCTTTCCGTTATACATGAAATTGTACCAAAATTAAATGTTTTTTCTTAGAAATCCTTGTATTCATCAGTGTTTTTTTGTAGAGTTCCCCTAATTTTATTAGGTGTCAGCCCCTCAGATAATCTTTTAAAGAAATATTTGAAGTTCATAAATTCTAGGGATATAATCAAAAGAATAAGGAGACCTATGTCTGTGAAAAATAAAACCTCTTCAACGAGGGGAGCCTTTCTAAAGGTCATTTGTAAAGTCCTTGATGACAACAAAGCTATAGACGTCACCGTTATCGACCTAGTCGATAAAACTTCTTTTTCCGATCATATGATTGTTGCTTCTGGTACAAGCCAGCGCCATTTATTGGCGCTTGGTGATTATGTACAGAAAACGGCTCATAAATTGGGGCACACGTATGTTCGGATTGAAGGGAAAGAAAATGGCGCTGATTGGATTCTTGTGGACCTCGGAAACCTGATTGTGCATCTCTTCCGCCCAGAAACACGTCAACTATACGACCTAGAAAATATGTGGAGCACGCCTCTCTTGGTCGCTCGACGAGGATAGATGCACATTACCATTGTTGCGGTTGGGAGACTAAAACCCTCCCCCCTGCTTTCTTTAGTCCAAGACTATGTGACCCCCCTTCATTGGAAGGTTACCTTTAAAGAATTGGACCCAAAGGAAGAAGCCAAATCAACCTTTGGAGAGAAATTTCTCTCCCTCATTCCCAAAAACACCTTCCTCATTGCTTTGGACGAAAAAGGAACGTCTCTTTCCAGCATGGACTTCAGCCACCACATCGAGAAGTGGCAGACCCAAGGGGAAAGCCATCTTTGTTTTTTAATTGGGGCCGCGAGGGGGCTCCCTCCCTTGGCTCAACAAAAAGCCCAGATGACCCTTTCTTTTGGCCGCACCACTTGGCCCCACATGATGGTCCGCCTTCTCTTAGTGGAACAACTTTATCGCGCTCAACAAATTCTAAGTGGTCATCCGTATCATAGAGAATAGACTCTCTAGACCGCTCGGTCCTTCTATGATAGCCTTGAAATAGGGGGGATTATCTTTATGTCCATACAGTCTTTCTTAGTAAACCTACTGTCCTTTGTTTTGCTTGTCATTTTGATAGGGTTTTCCTTTTTGATTGTTGACCGTCTCGTCTTAAACGGGCGTTATACAAATTCGTATAATAAGAACGATGTGATCAAATCTTTAGGCGAGCGCTTAAATCTCCAAGTTCAAGAAAACAACCAACTCAAAGCACGGCTGAACAACGTACAGTCTGATTTTGAAGCAAGACTGGAGACCACCCAAAGAAAACTAGATGCCATTCCCTTGTACCAACTGAATAGTGCCCTTGAGCAAGCCTTGAACCCCACGTGTGGCATTACTCTGGAAAAAGGGCGTCTCACCTTTCGCGACCAGACGTTTTTCAAATCAGAGTCTGACGGCCTTACCCCTTCCGCCAAAAAATCCTTGGACAAAATTGCTACCCAATTATTACGTCTCACGAAACAAACAAAATTTCCCTGGATTTTGCGGATTGAAGGCCACGCTGACCCCCAAACCTCCCCCAACCAAAATGGATACACCTCAAGCTGGATGATTGCCTATAAGCGCGCCTACACCGTGGGTCAATACTTTATCAGTAAAGGGGTGGACGCGAAAAGATTATGCCTAATTAGCTTCAGCAGTTATAACCGTGGCCCCTACCCACAAAACAGACGGGTAAGCCTCAGCTTTGATTACGTATAAATCAGCACACCCAGTTCTGATAGGCTTTTAGGAAAGACAGTCCGTATTTTAATTTGTCTTCCAGACTTCGTTCCCCTGCCTTTAGCGATACAACGTCCCCCGTTCGAGTATAGTCCCACGCTTCCCGAAGAGGCTCCTCCATCCATCGATCGAGATCCTGCCTTTGCTCAGCCATGGTGAGGGAGGGGTGACGACCCACATCACCATACGCCGCCTGCAACCAAAGGGTCGCTGTATAAAAAGCACCCCCCTTTTGCCCCCAACAGAGCGCCGTGAGTTCTTTTTTTGTTGGCGGACGCCCAAAATAGGCATCCATGAGACTCTCTGTCTCAACAGGTCCCATGCCGCCCCACAGCGTCAGATTCCCTAAGTCCACATATTGATTGTCTAGGCTCGCCGTCGCCCAATCAATCAGAAAGATTTTTCCCTCGGAGGTGAGCAAGATATTCGACAGATTTAAATCCCCGTGTACCAAAGCCTGGTCCTTTTTCTCTTGCTGATTGGCTTCTGCTTGATACCGTTCATAGAGATCTTCGTAAACCGATGGGAAAGCAATGTCATACCTCCGCGCTTTCTGGACATGCAACATCACCCGATCCCGCTGAGACCGCCGATGGGGAAAGAAATCAGACTTTCCATGCAATTTGGACAAGATTTTTCCCAAGGTTTCCAGAATGTCTTTTTTTTTGAGATCATGGAGCGTCAGAACCCGTGATTCCACATAAGCCATGATCAAAATAAAGGCGTTGGGGTCTGTATAATAAAGCCGAGGCGCGATGCCCAGTTGAGCTCCAAGGGTATGAGCTTCGATTTCATTTCGCCGCTTCTCCGCCGTATAATGGGGCGCCAAAATCCGCAAGACATAAGACTGGTTTTTATGGGTGAATCGATAGAGTTTTGTGATCGACATCCCGTCAAGAATTTCAAAAAAAGAAAGATTTTTCGCATCCTCTTGTACAAGGCTTTTTAGACCAATCTCAATAAAGGGCCTTAAAAACTCCCCCACACGAGAAAGAAACAGAGAATAAGACAGAGCAGAAGACAACCGCATTTGGATCAAACTCAGACAAAGAAACTGGTGCGCTCGAGAGGACTCGAACCTCTAACCTCTTGATTCGTAGTCAAGTGCTCTATCCAATTGAGCTACGAGCGCATAAGATTCTGGAAACTTATCCCAAGGAACAGCTAAGTGCAAGCCTTTTTTAGAAAAGACCCTCTATAGACCCTCAGCAAATTTGCTGAGATAGGATGCAACCCCTTTTGAGGTCGGTTCCATGCCCTTGCTGCCTTTGTTCCAACCTGCCGGACAGACTTCCCCATGTTCCTCATGAAACTGTAAGGCATCCACCATGCGCAGAGATTCATCCACATTTCGTCCGAGTGGCAAATCATTCACCACTTGATGACGCACAAAACCCTCTTCATCAATCAAGAAAGTACCCCGTAAAGCGACCGCTTCATTGATTAGCACATCATAATCACGGGCAATGTTCTTTGTGAGATCTGCCACAATGGGAAATTTTACGTGTCCAATACCACCCGCGTTAATGGCCGTATTTTTCCAAGCCAGATGGGTAAAGTGGGAATCCACACTCACCGCGATCACTTCCACGCCACGCTCTTTAAACTGAGCCATCCGATTATCAAAAGCCAAAATTTCAGAGGGACACACAAAGGTAAAGTCGAGCGGATAGAAAAATAGAAGACCTACTTTTCCTTTAAGATGTTTTTTAAGGTTAAAGTGTTCGTTAATGGAATTATCAGGCATCACTGCTGCCGCTGTAAAATCAGGGGCTTGCTTACCGACTAATACGCTCATGGAATCTCCTTTTGTACTTCTAAGAGACACTGCCATATTAGAGAGGAAAAATCTAGCTCTTTTGTTGCTCTTTTTTTCTGTAAGCTCTTTGAATTGTTTTCGCTGCGAATTCTTGCTCGGCTCGAAGCATTTTTAACATTTTTTTACGAATTTCTACAGGAGAAGATCTTACCCCTTTTTGTTTTTCTAAATTTAGAATAAAGGCATATAGCAAAGCATTTTTAATATTTAAAATCCCCTTACCATATTGAGAAAATCGTTTAAAATCAGGTTTCTCTCCTGGCTTTACCGATTGATCTGCATCCGGATCACCTTTCAAAGTATGATAGGTTTCATGTCGTGTTATTCCCTGTTTCACTAGATTGTCACGAAAGGCAATCAGTTGAGAAGGTGAAAAATCTCTTTTATTATAGACCTGGATTGGGCCTTGATTATCAAATCTCATAAATGTTCGATCCGCTGATTCTAGTAAAATTTCACCAATTTCTTCGCTAGAGAAGTTTGGATATTTGCTTCTGATCAACGCAGCAGCACCAGAAATAATGGGTGCAGAAAAAGAAGTGCCTGATTGTTTGGAGAGGTGGTCCTAAGAAAGTGGACCAGTAGGTAAGGATAAATTTCTGGTAGAGTGTAACGCTAGAAAGGAGTCTAAAATGAGCGTCAGAAGGA